>ENA-UOOR01002892-UOOR01002892.1-fermentation-metagenome-genome-assembly--contig:-NODE-2892-length-16255-cov-10.625617_pt1 | contig 16255 bp, 7 predicted proteins | sample MGYA00245780_ERZ724029 | MGnify/ENA primary metagenome ERZ724029 (study PRJEB28704, sample SAMN03018315) | fermentation metagenome | biome: anthropogenic terrestrial biome; feature: soil; material... | reverse complement strand
TCAGCCATCTATGGATTTTACTTTTTCAATCTGGAAGTTACCTCTTCAATTGACCCCTTTATAAAAGGTCCCAATACAATATATAGTGTTTGACTTGTATTAGGCTATCAATATATTGTATCGGGATAATTAAATCAGAGGACGACACAAAAAGCCCAACCTAGTGTCGTCGGACTGTGATAACCCATGTTATAAGGGGATTTAGAAAATGTCACCCCCTTAATGGTTGGTAGGTTAGACAATGCTTCGACGCTGTTTTTCCAATGCAAATTTACATGGGTCAAGTTAAATTTATGGTAAACTGCCGCTTTAATTTTATGAGTTTTACGGAAACCGATAACAAAACACTTCCGGAAGAGGCAATATTTGAAAAAATATTTGAACTAGTATACACTATGATATACATACTACCATTAGCCCTTTAGACAAAGGTCAAACTAAATATATTATCTTACGAAAGGAGCGCAAAGAATGAAATCATCTCCACATCAACAGTTAAATAAATTTTCTCAGTTCGCCCGACAACTTGCCTCTGAACATATCTCCGGTTCCAGCTGCGGCAGTTGTTATGAAATGCAAAAGGAATTTTCGCGAAACATAAAAAAACTTCGACAAATCTATCAAAGATACCAAACAAGCCTTACTCATAAAATTGCTTTACCTCCAGCCAGTGAATGGTTAGTTGATAATATGTATTTAATTAATGAGCAGATTCAGTATATAAGGAGGAATTTCCCTAAAAGTTATTGCAAAAAATTACCGAGTCTAATTGATGGTCCAATGCGTGGTTATAAGCGAATCTATGCCATAATTCTAGAATTGTTAGAGAAAACAGATGGACGCTGTGATCCGGAAATGTTAAAGGAGTTTTTATGGGAGTACCAAACGGTCCAACCTTTAACCATGGGAGAATTATGGGCAGTACCCATCGTTTTTCGGATGGCAATTATTCACAGATTACGAGGGTTATTTGAAACAGTTAATCAGGACCTTTTGCCTGTTAAACAGGCTAATATTTTTAAACGTATCGCTCCACTGCTCAATGATCTCCCCACTACAGTCCATCAAAGTATTCGCACCATTGAACAGCGTATGGATCTAACCAATCCTACCGTCCTGGTTTACCTAGCCAAACACATCCGCGAATATGTAGAATCCAACGCCTTAAATCGCTGGGTAGAAGCGCGTACTGCCACTCACAACTTGAGTTTAATCGACTTAATCGAAGATGAACAACGTCGTCAATCACAAAACCGCGTTTCCGCTGGTCAACTAATTTCCAGTCTAAGACAGATTTCTCGAACAATTTGGGAACATAGTTTTGAGGAGTTATCACTAGTCGAATTAACTTTACGGCAAGATCCCGCCGGAGTCTATCCCCAGATGGACTTTGTCAGTCGAGATATCTTACGTCACAAATTAGAGAAACTGGCTCTTCGTTGGCGAATGTCTGAACTGATTATCGCCGAGCAAATAATTAAACTGGCGGAAAACGCTAACACAACTGGCTCTGAACTTGATGCAAAAAAACACGTCGGTTATTACTTGGTGGATGAAGGGAGCCGTCAATTACCCGGAGCAGTAGGCGCCCAAAAAAGTCCCCACTGCCATCTCGGCGAAAAATTAGCCGCTTCGCCTAATATCATTTATTTTTCTACCTTAGCTCTATTAATCTTGTTTTCTATGTGGGCAATGGGGGAATTTATAGTGGAAAATACGAAAACAGCCCGATTATTACCTATTTTAGCTCTCCCCACGTTAGTTTTATCCGGAGAATGGGCCATCCGTCAACTCCACTTTTTGTTAGTTGCAATCTTTCCGGCACAACGTTTATTGAAGATGGATTTCCAAAAAGGAGTGCCTAAAGATTACTCAACGATGGTAGTCATCCCGACGATGCTGACCAGTGTTTCTATCGCTGAAAATTTAGCCCATAAATTAGAAATATATTACCTTGCCAATCAAGATCCGAATATTTATTTCGCTTTATTGACTGATTTCGCGGATGCTAACGACGAAACTGTTCCCGGAGAAGAAAAAGTAATTCAAGCAGCTATTGAAGAAATAAATAAATTGAACCAAAAATATGCTGTTCTAGAAAACACCCGCTTTTTCTTATTTCATCGCCACCGTCTTTGGAATCCATTGGAAGATAAATGGATGGGTTGGGAAAGAAAAAGGGGAAAACTCTCCGAGTTTAACGCTTTATTATGCGGTGAAAATGAACATTCTTTCTCGCACATTGTCGGCAATACTAAAATTTTACCGTTGATTCGTTACGTGATTACCCTTGATAACGACACTCAACTTCCCCGAGACGCTGCTAAAAATTTAATTGGCGCTTTATCTCATCCCCTTAACAGACCGCAGCTGGATCCAACGGGTAAAAAGGTAATTCGCGGTTATGGCCTCTTACAACCTAAAATTACGATGAGCTATGTAAGCACCCATCGTTCTTTTTACGCCCGTATTTTCGGTGGACAATCCGGTATTGATATTTATAGTGGCGCGGTCTCCGATCCTTACCAGGATCTTTTTAAACGTGGAATTTTTACCGGAAAAGGTATCTATGATGTCCGTGTTTTCCATCAAATCTTGGGAGATCGAATCCCTGAGAACATGGTTCTTAGTCATGATTTGCTGGAAGGAAGTTTTATTAAAACCGGATTAGTAACAGATATCGAGTTAATAGATGATTACCCGACCACATATTTAAACGACCTCGAACGAATGCATCGCTGGGCAAGAGGCGACTGGCAACTTCTACCTTGGCTTTATGCTAAAGTTCCAAATCGGCATGGAATAAAAACTAATGTTGAACTGGATTTAATTTGTCGTTGGCAAATAGTTGATAATTTACGCCGAAGTCTGTTAAACCCTTCTCTACTGGTACTGATCTGCGCAGTTTTGCTTAATATCAACCAGTTTACAGCGATAAAATGGCCTTTAATCACCATAGGCGCGGCAGTATGCTTACGATTCCTTTTCGACTTATTTAATCGACTGCGTTCGGGAGTCAAATTGTCGCATTACTTTATTAGGTCATGCTTTAATTTCATTGTTTTACCACACACTGCCTTCAAAATGCTCGATGCGATCATTCGGACGCTTTACCGTTTATACTTCTCCCGTCGCCACTTCTTAGAATGGGTCACCGCTGAAGAAGCAGGAAAACGTACTCCCCACAACTTTTTAGGAATCTTTCGAAAGATGTTACCTGGAGAAGGGTTGATTCTAGCTATTAGCACTTTATTGTGGATGGTTTCGACTAACATTTTTGTTATTGCCATTCCCCTAATTTGGCTTTCCAGTCCGCTTTGGGTCTACTTGATCAGTCGTCAACGCCAACCCCGTCTTGAACAGCTTAATTGTACCGAGCAAGAATACCTGCGAAAAATTGCCTGGCGGACCTGGAAGTATTTCCAAGAAACTGTGACGTCCGCAGATCATGATTTGCCTCCAGATAACCTTCAGATCGAGCCTCCTAACGGATTAGCGCATCGCACTTCACCAACTAACATCGGACTCTACTTATGTTCGATTATTTCAGCCCGTGATTTGGGTTATATCAGCCTTAGCGAAATGTTAGCGCGTCTACGACGCACAGTCAACACTTTGAAAAAACTACCACGGTGGAATGGGCATTTTTATAACTGGTATGATACGGAATCACTCACACCTTTGCTTCCCATGTACGTCTCATCCGTGGACAGCGGCAATTTAGTTGGATACTTATTTGCCGCCAAACAAGGGGTATTAGATTGTCTGGAAAGGCCACTACTTATCAAGGAAAACCTGCGCGGGCTGTTAGATATCGTCTACTGGGAACAGGAACAATTTGAGCAGCCCTTAGATGTTCTCCGGAAGCAATTAGAAAAGATACTTGAAAATCCACCAACAACTGTGGAGGAATGGCATCAAACCTTAACTGCTTTGCAAGGAGAAGCTGCCCCTAGTAAAGAAGCCTCCGAGGTAATCTCCGCCTTTATACAAGAATTAGAACAGTTCTGGCCTTGGCTTTCTATAACAAATAGTCTGACGCCAGCGGAATCGCAAGGTGAGACCAATCTCTCCCGGACAAATATTACCATCGGTAGTATCCAAGACTTAGCCCTTGACATCGAGAAGATTTTTCCCCTCGATTTAGAGACGACAAAGGCTACCAAGAGACTCATTAATGAAGTTCTTACAGAAGCAGCTACTCTAGCAAAGGAATTTGAACAATTAGCATTAGAACATGATTTTCGCCTTTTATATGATGAGGAACATCGCCTTTTTTCCATTGGCTACAATGTTACCAATAAACAATTAGATAATTCTTTTTATGACTTGTTTGCTTCAGAAATGCGCCAAACCAGTTTTGTTTCAATTGCCATGGGGCAAGTTGCCATGGAACATTGGTTTATCTTGAAACGCACCATGACTAAGGTCAAGCAAATTCCCACCTTAGTATCGTGGAGCGGAACCATGTTTGAGTATTTTATGCCGCGAATTCTGATGCCTAACTATACCGATACTTTGTGGGATTCAACTTACCGGATGGTAATACGCAAACAAATCGCTTACGCCAGAAAGAAAGGAATCCCCTGGGGTATTTCTGAGTCTGGCTATGCTCTTAAAGATTTTAATCTTAATTATCAGTATCAAGCTTTTGGCGTCCCAGGACTAGGGCTAAAACAAGGTTTAGAGAAAGATTTAGTAGTTTCTCCTTATGCCACAGTATTAGCTGCTCTCCAAGCGCCGCAATTAGCAATAAAAAACCTGCGGCGCCTCGAACAACAACAGGCTCTAGGAAAGTACGGCTTTTATGAGGCCATCGATTTTACTCGGGAACGCTTGCCACAAAACAGTGCGCAACTTGTCGTAAAAAGCTATATGGCTCATCATCAAGGAATGATCTTAACTGCCATTACTAACCTGTTATTAGATAACCGTTGGCAAAAATGTTTTCTAAGCGAACCCAGGATCGAAGCCACCGAGCCTCTATTACGCGAACGGGTCCCAAGTCGGGCTTTAATTCTGTCCCCGCCCTTAAACCTTCTACCCTTGCGTAGCTTGGATGTTAAAACAATTGAATTACGCACCTTTTATCAAACTGACACTCTGTTACCCGAAGCGCGAATACTATCCAACGGACGCCTAACCATGATGGTCTCGAATTCAGGTAGTAGTTTCATCCGCTGGAAAAGTTTAGATTTAACAAAATGGATAGAAGACCCAGTCAAAGATGTTTCTGGCCCATTTTATTATATCCGTAATCTAAATAACGATAAAATCTGGTCTCCGACTTTCCACCCTTGTCGGGTTGAAGCCAAAGATATGAAAATGGAGTTTTCTCTAGGAAAGGTAACTTTTTCGAGAACAGATAATCAGATCCATACTACAATGGAAATAACTGTAGCACCAGATCTGGATGCTGAGATCCGGGAAATAACCTTAACTAATAAAAGTAATGAACATTGTTTATTGGAAGTCACCAGTTTTTTAGAGTTAGCTCTGGCATCCCACGAACAGTTCCAGGCCCACCCGGTCTTTAGTAAAATGTTTATTAAAACAGAATTTATACCGGAAATCGATGTCTTGCTTGCTCATCGCCGTAGCGATTCTGGGGAATCAGGACCCTACGTTGCGTATATGATGAATGTAAATGGGATCACCGTTGGAGCGTTAGAATTCGAGACGGATCGCTCCCGCTTCATTGGCCGCGGTCGTTCGGTAAGTATCCCCCATGTCATTCAGACCGGGCATCAATTGTCTGGTACGACCGGCGCCGTTTTAGATCCAATCTTCAGTTTACGTCGACGAATCAATCTGCCACCTCGTCGCAGAGCACGTTTTTCCTGTATCACCGCGGTTGCCGACACCCGCGAGCAGGCCTTAGAGATCTGTAGAAAACTACGTTATCCTTTTCAGATCCGAAGAACCTTTGATCTGGCTGTAACTGCTATTAATCTCGAACTGAATGATTTAAATATATCACCGCAACAAGCTAATATTTATCAATGGATGGCTTCGCAGTTAATGTATTTCAATAGCTATCGCCAACAGCGAACTTTAACCGTAAGCCGTAATCTTAAAGGCCAGTCCGGTTTATGGGCTTATGGAATCTCTGGGGATTATCCAATAGTGTCGGTTAATTTCAATACTGATTCCCAATTCGATTTGGCCAAGACTATGTTAAAAGCCTTAAAATACTGGGCAATCCATGGTTTAATTGTTGATTTGGTTTTTATCTGTCAAGAAGCGGATGGTTATAATCAACCCAGTATTGAAGGGTTACAAAAAGTAATCAACACCCAAACCCATACCGAATTATTTAAACTCTTGGCTACTCACATTTTTATCTTGTCTGATGAGCTATTACCGGAAGTCGATCGCAATTTGCTTGCTTCCGTTTCCAGAATCCAACTTGATGCGAATCGCGATACGCTAATCTCCCAAATGCTCCCGGTTGAAGATGATCTGGAATTGCCCGATGTCTTCCTTCATCAAACATTAATTGAAAAATCGTATCCGCCAACAATATCGAACCAACCAGAAGATTTGATCTTCTTCAATGGCTGGGGTGGTTTCACGCCCAATGGTAAAGAATATCTAATCTGTCTTAAAGCAAATAATTTACCACCTCAACCGTGGATTAATGTTCTTGCCAATCCTAACTTCGGATTTTTATTATCCGAATCAGGCAGTAGCTATACTTGGGCAAAAAATAGCCGCGAGTTTAAAGTTACTCCCTGGTCTAATGATCCGATACTTGATCCTTCAGGAGAAATATTTTACTTACGAGACGAAGAAGATGGTTTGCTATGGTCAGTTTCGCCTTTACCAATTCAAACTAATCAGTCATACACGATCCGACACAGTCAGGGGTATAGTGTTATCTCTCATCAATATCAAGAAATCGACCATCAAGCCTTTTATTGGACGCCACTGAACGATCCCGTAAAAATCGTAGAGCTTACTTTAATAAATACCGGTGAAAAAAGGCGCAAACTGTCAGTCACTTATTATTTAGAATGGGTACTAGGGGTTAATCGGGAAAAAACATACCCTTATATTGTCACAGAAATGGACCATCTCACCGATGCTCTTTTAGCACGCAATACCTACCATGATCACTTTCCCGACTACTGTGGCTTTTTAAACCTTTGGACCGAACATCCAGTAAAAGAACGAAGTTGGACCGGTAATCGCCACGGATTTATCGGACGAAACGGTAGTTTATCCCAACCAGCAGGACTAAGAAAAGCCTCCTTAGATAATCAAACCGGAGCTAGTTTCAATCCTTGTGGCGCTATTCAACTTAAATTTGAGCTGGAACCAAATGAGGAAGCAGTCATCTACTGTCTAGTTGGTGCAGCGCCAAATCGAATAACCGCCCAACAATATTTAAGCCGATACCATAAACAAAAGGCAATAATCCAATCACGAGATGAAGTAATAAGTTTTTGGAAGAAAACCTTAGGTCAAGTAAAAGTCTCAACGCCAGATCCAGGATTTAATTATCTAATTAACCATTGGTTACTTTACCAAACTTTAGCTTGCCGTCTGTGGGCCCGTTCGGCTTTTTACCAATCCGGCGGCGCCTTTGGTTATCGCGATCAACTTCAAGATGTATTAGCCTTATTACATACAAGACCGGATTTAACCCATGAGCAAATTCTACTTCATGCTGCCCATCAGTTTCAGGAGGGTGATGTTCAACACTGGTGGCATCAGGAAACCGGGCATGGAATACGAACCCGCTATTCCGATGATTTACTATGGTTGGTCTACGCTTCCTGCCGTTATGTAGAACACACTGGGGATCATAGCATCTGGGATCAACAAATTCCTTTTCTGACAGAAACGCCGCTTCGTCCGGAAGAGCGAGAACGTTATGCGCCCACCAGGGAAAGTAAAGAAACAGCCAACCTTTATCATCACTGCCTCCGGGCCATTGAACGGGCTACGGTTTTCGGCCCCCATTCATTACCATTAATTGGCGGTGGTGACTGGAATGACGGCATGAATAAAATAGGCCTGGAAGGTCAGGGAGAAAGTCTTTGGTTAGCTTGGTTCCTATACGCAAACCTTAAAAAATTCATTCCTGTCTGTTTAAGCCGAGGCGATCAGGAGCTTGCTGAAAAATACCGCTTGATTATGGACCAAATTAGTTGGGCTGCAGATAACAATGGTTGGGATGGGCAATGGTACCGACGGGCTTATACGGACAACGGTGATCCGCTAGGCTCAATTAGCAATACGGAATGCCAAATTGATTGTATTGCACAAGCATGGGCAGTTATCTCCGAAGCCGCTCCCGAGGATAAGGCTAAAACGGCGATGTGGTCTCTTTATCACAGGTTGGTCTTGCATGACAAGGCAATCATTAGCTTGCTAAGCCCACCCTTTTCGCAAACCGACCCCAGTCCCGGATATATTCAAGCCTATCCCCAAGGAGTCCGGGAAAACGGCGGGCAATATACCCATGGCGCTATTTGGGCTGTTATTGCTTGGGCAAAACTGGGTGAAGGCAATCTAGCGGGCGAATTGTTTAATATGCTTAATCCGATTTATCATACGCAAACGCAACACGAAGTCCAAACCTATCGTGTTGAACCTTATGTCATGGCGGCCGATGTCTATTCGACCCCTCCTTATATCGGAAGAGGCGGGTGGAGTTGGTATACAGGTTCCTCTGGTTGGATGTATCAGGCCGGGTTGGAATGGATCTTGGGAATACAACGGCAAGGAGATTTTTTAATCATCAAACCATGTATTCCGGATGATTGGCCAGAGTATCAGGTAAATTACAAATTCGGAGAAAGCGCTTATCAAATCACCGTCAAAAATCCCCATCAACAACAAACCGGATTACAAAGTCTCTTCCTCGATGGAATAGCCTTAAATCCGAAAACAGGTCAAATACCCCTGACTGATGATGGGAAGACCCATCTGGTTGTTGCCGAACTATAGATTTCGCCTTTCACCCCTTAAGGCCCTAATACTGAATAATGGTCCTTAAAGCCGTATTCTTCAGACTCAACCTTTCCGAAAAATTAAGATGTTCTGGTGGGTAATATTTGAGACATAACATCTTCTTATGGCATAAGGTTTCAATGGTCTTTGAGTAGCCTGGTTCCACCAGATCCGCATTCCTTTCCATTTGAATCCGGTTTTTTGGATCGTTTCAGCTACTTTCATACTTAAGGGGTAATACTCACCATTTTGATAACGATCCCCAATCAGTACTATTAGATACCGGCGGGGGACTAATACCCTAAAAGCTTCTCTAGCGAACTCCGCTATTTTCTCTAAATATTCTACGAATCCCCGTGAGTTTCCTAAATCTTTTTCTTCACCTGGATTATACATGGAAAAGTTAGTCTCCTTAATAAAATCAACTCGGTGTTGGCAACCATATGGAGGATCAGTAATAATCGTCGCTACCTGTTCAGCCGGTAGTTTTTTAAGTTCTTCCAGACAATCACCATGGAGCATTAAACCCTCAATTTTTCGCCCACCCTGACCCTGTATAAACCCGTTTTCCCCGACTGTAAAACCGGAGGTTATCTCCCTAAAAATCCGAATCCATTCAACGTTCAATTCGATACCAACAGCTTTTCGGCCAACCAAAGCTGCTCCTAATAAAGTACTGCCCACTCCGGCAAAAGGATCCAAAACCAGTTCGCCTTCTTTGCTAAAGAAGGCGATTATCTCAGCCATCAACTCAGGGGGTTTAATTGCCCCATGTTTTTTGCGCAACTGATGAGTAGGGTCTGGCGGGTAATTAGTAGAATAAATAGTATTTGTCCAATATAGCCATTCGGATCCAGATAAATGATTTAAAGGGTTCTCCACAATTTTTCCTCCACTTAACTATCTTTTCAAATATTTTACTCCTTCACAGCTCTATTTATGTGTAAACTCCTTTAAACATACTTACAAGAGGGAATTGCGTAGCGTTTCCCCTGGTATAGATCAATTAGTCACGAAATCAGATGTGCGGTTAAATCTTAAATAATTGAATCATGCAATTCCTTAACAAGGTAATTTCCTCATAATTTAATAGAAAAATAAGATTTGGTTTTTAAGCCTAATCAATAACACCTTCCAAGTGATTGGAAGGTGTTATTGATTGCTATTTGAGGGAATTGCATAATCTGAATTCGTGACATCTATAGACACCAGGGAAAATCGTGAAAGCTTGCGGTAGCGTTTCCCCTGGTATAGATCGAATAGTCACGAAATCAGATATGTGGTTAAATCTTAAATAATTGAATTATGCAATTCCTTAATTTACGACTAGCTCTAAGCCGGTTAGATAATATTACCACTTAAAGCCTAGATTAAACTGAACATTACGGTTTAGAAAATCATAACCCAGACTAGCCTTAAAACAGTGCAGATCTTTAATTAGCTCTACTTTATTCTGTACCCAAAGGGGGTTAGCTCCTCTTTGCCATAGATTCTTCCCTTCAACCGCCAATCGCCAGGTTGGTAAAAGTCCAATGCTTCCATTCCAAAAAGTTTCCCCGTACCAACCATTTAAGCTACCTGTTTTCAAATCTCCTTCTCCATAAAGCATCCCAGCCCCCAACGAAAACCCAGGTAACCAATTTCCAGTTATTCGTCCCCCAACATCCTGACGCTTCTCTATAACCTGATTACCTTCAGTAAAATTAGAAACATATACAAACTCCGCTTTAGCATTGGTAAAAAGGGGAAACTTTAGCTTGAGAGAACCCTCGGTCGAGGATATACCCGTCCAACCTTTTTTAAGTTCGGCTTTAAATTCCGCCCGCGGAAAATAATAAGTTAACCCGGAATTACCATTTAGACTTTTTTTCGGTTCCCAAGTAAGTTCCGAGTTCCAAACTAATCTGGGAGTAACGAGCCAATCGCCGCCTCCCTGCAGACGAAACCATTTATTAGTACCTAATCCGAGCCCGTAGTTAAGTTTAAATTGTTTATTTACTTCATGGGTAAGCTTCCCCACAAGATAAAGCCCGCGGTTGTTGTTGAGACCCAATTCTAATAGAGGCCAATTATCAAAACTATCGGTAGAAACGGTTAGAGGGGGAAGAGGCAAGAGTGGAAGGTTTTTTAAGTATAAAAGACCTCCTTTGACTTTGACCCGCTTTTCTACCAGCTGAACTTTACTGGCTTTGATCTTAATACAGGGGGTGGCTAAATCGCACTTTGTAAAGGATGTATCGTTTAAGAATAATATTTCTTCATTGATCTCTGCTTTTTCACCAGAAACCAAAGTCTCCCCAACTACCCCTCTAGGAGCGGAAATCTCTCCTTTATTATTACGGAAAGAGTACTCTATTTTCTCTCCTTCCCAAGTTCCAAAAGAAGTAATTAGTTTTATCCGATTTTCCGCTTGCAGAAATTCCTCTTTCTGATTATAACGAAGGTTTTCAGCTTGAAGCAGAAAATCTCCATTTTTAAATTTGACCCCCCCGCTGGCCATGTATATGCGCTGAACTGGATCAAACTCGACCATTAAGGCCTCTATTTCGATGTCTTCTTCGCTAGCGGCAGTTGCCGGAAGTAAATAACAAGTAAGCATAAGAAAGATTAAAACAACTATGATCATACCATTTTTAAATGAATTCATTAATTCTTTCTACCCTTTCCTTTCAAGCGCGGCTCTTAGAAAACACTTCGAGACTTGTCGATTCACTTGACTTTACTTTACATCACTTCACATGTGCAAGACAGTAGGCAGCATAAACGACTCCTTAGATAACTCTCTTTTCTCGATTATGCCAGAAAACCCTTTCACTGATTGGAAGAACATTATGTCAGTAATGGTTTTTTAATCCACTTTTCGAGCCTTACGAAAGAGCGGAAAACCTTGCGGCGAATAAGTTAAACCCTTTAAGCGTTGAGACACAAGGTAAGGCTTAACATTGAAATATAGAGGAATAATTGGCAGATCGGAAATTAATTTTTCCTCAAGTAAATGATAAATTCTGTACCTACTAATTGTATCCATTCTCTCCTGAGCTACCGACAGCCAATAATCATATTCCGGGTCCTTGTAACTACAAAAATTCTCTGCTGCCTGTGAGTGAAATAGATTTAAAAAGGTCATCGGGTCCGGGTAATCACCAGTCCAGCCCTGCCTTGCCGTATAAAACCTGCCAGTAGAGGCTAGCTCTAGAAATTGATCATAACTTACAGCCTCAATCTTAACCTTTAAACCAAGATTAATTTCCCACATTTCCGCTAAGATCTTAGTCATTTCTAAGGGAACAACACTGTCTACCACCAAAATATCTATTTCAGGGTAACCATCTTCATTAGGATAACCAGCTGTATATAATTGCTCAAGGCATTTTTCGCCGTCAGCAGGGTCAAGTAAAGCGCCTCCAGTCTGACGAAAATCAGTGCCGCTTTTGCTATCCGCAATCCCCGGAGGAATTAATCCTGTAGCCGGAATCCCTCTATATCCTAAGGTTCTAGCTACCAGCAGATCCCTGTTAATCGCTAAAGAGAGAGCCTTGCGAAAAACCATATTATTCAGTGGCGGTCTACGGGTATTTAGATAAATAAACCCTGTCCCCATCGTAGAAGCTTGAACTAAATCAGAGCCATATTGTCCAAACATGGAAAAAGGTGGCTCCTCCAACAGATCAATCATTCCGGCAGTATAAATGGTTACACCAGTATTTGGAGGGAGAAAAGTCACTTTTATCTCCTTAATATTTCCTCTTTCACCCTGATAAAACTGGTTAACTACTAACACCGCATGGTTTCGGGGCTCCCATTCCCCAATCTGAAAAGGTCCATTACTACAAAACCCAGGAGCATAGTTTTGGTCCTTTTCTTTTATATACTTGGAGTGAACCGGAAGGAAAGCCGGAAAGGTCAAAAGGTTTAAAAAATAACTGCATGGTTTCTCCAAAACCACTTGTAAAACTTGCTTGTCTAAAGCTTTTACTCCAATCTCATCCGCGCTTTTTAAGTTCCCTACCCGATATGAATAGGCATTCTTAATCACATCCAGTAAAAAACGGGATGAACTCACATACTCTGATGCTAGTATCCGTTTCCAAGATAATTCAAAATCAAATGCCGTCACCTGATCCCCGTTCGACCAGTATGAATCTTTTAGATGAAAGGTATAAGTTTTTCCATCAGCCGAAACGATCCACTTAGCAGCCATCCCAGGAGATAACACCCCTTGATCCCATACTACTAACCCCTCATGAAGATTGTTTAAAAGAATCTTTTCCGAATCATAAAGTACAGTTTGGGGATCGAATCCCAAAGGATAGGAAGCAAGGTTAATCGCAATGCTTTTTCCCGGCTCCGCGGTGATCAGTTTAAGCGGTGTCAGAATAGATAATACTAAAATCAGCGCTAACGCCATAAACAGCTTAAAGTATCCAGTCTTTATGTTCATAAAAGTTCTCCCACATACTTTTTTCTTTATTTTATCAGAGTTTAGGTGGGAATTGAATAGTAAATCATCTAATCCCTGCCATACATAATTTGCTGAGGCGCAACATAACTCTATGATAGCTGTTTTACTAAAATAGACTGCTGATTAGTTATCAACAGTCTATTAAGCTACCCAGAAAATAGCCTTGGTTGATTCACCCGACTTTGATTAAAGCACTAGCATGCACTAAGGAAAGTCGGCGTGAACAACTAATTAAAGATGCCTTTGGGGCTTGTCGACTCACCTGGCTTAGATTTTCATCATTTCATGTGCGCTGGCGGTAGCCAGCGTGAGCGACTACCTTATTAATTCCCACTTGGATTAAGTTTTCTTTCTAACATCCCTAACTCTTCTATGGCCATTTGCGCTTCTCGCCATACATGATTTGCCAATAAGGGAGATATAATACTCAGAACCTTACAAGCTTTGACTAAATCGGAAGCCGCCTGCTTAAAATCTCTAATTTGCGTGGTGGCTTCTAGAACTTCCTCATTAAAACGTTGTAATCTAGGAATAACATAAGGCCTTGGTAAGCTATCGAACCCAGGGGGTAATGGACATCCCATCATATCTGCTGGCAACAGGTGATTTTCAAAGTCTCTGGGGACCAAGGCCGATTGCAGATCTACTCCCTGCAAACGAAGGGTTTCAAAACGATCGCCAAACTGCATCGCTTTTTCAACTAGCAGTCTTTCTGAAGGATCTAATAAATGAGCAATGAATCTAGCATGGTCTCCCATAATCCGTAGCCAGAAGACCTCTACTTCTAGCGTTAGCTCAGCAAGGGGAGTATTTATTTGATTATTTAATTTCAGTAAGTTAGTACGAAACCGGATCGCCTCCCGGCGAACATGGTCGATCAGTAGTGGCAAGTTAGAACCGCCTATATTACAAGTAATGATTCGGTTCAACACATTACTCTTGAAATTAATAATCCGGTTTAAAGCTTGGATCACTTGTTCATTTAGACCGAAAACTGCTTCTCTGTTACTTGGCGTTTGCTCGCTAAGAACTTTTAAATTTGCAAAAATACTTTCTAATTGGACCGCTTCATTAATTAACCCCGTCTCGTTGCATGGTAGTCCTTCTCCAATAAAAAGAGAATGTTCAGCCATGATTTGAGTCCAGAAACGATTTTGTCTTAGAGACTCGATGATAAAACAGTCTTTTTCCAAAATTAGATCTCACCTCCTATACACTCATATTTTTATTATACAAATTACTAAAATCTATAGTGCCAGTCCTCACTAAAAGGGTCCAATGCCCTACTAATCTACGACAAGATCAATAGAACGAAAGAACAACAATTAGAGTACGAAACCTCCTGGGAGTATAAAAAACCCCGGGGAAAACCCCGGGAGCGACACTTTAACGTTATTACAATTTATTTAAAAGCTCACCGTTACTGGCAATCACTTTTTGATACCAGTAACCCGAGTCCTTTATCGTCCTTTTTTGTGACTGAAAATCCACATGAATCAGCCCAAAACGTTCATTATACCCATGCGTCCATTCAAAGTTATCCATCAGTGACCAGTAAAAATAGCCCTGAATATCTGCTCCGTTCTCAATAGCTTTTTCTAGCGCCAACAAATAACGATGCATAAAATCAATCCGTTGCTGATCATGAACAGCTCCATCCAAGGAAAGCCAATCCTGATTAGAAAGACCGTTTTCAGTGATGATAATCGGTTTTTTATATTTTTCATATAAAAAACGCGGTCCCCAATGTAAAGCTTCAGGTGTAACTGGCCAATTCATAGCCGTTCTTGGGTAACCAAGAATAGGTTCAACCACCTCCCCGGCACGCACTGTAGTTCCTTGATAAATATTTATCCCAAAGAAATCTAAAGGTTGGTTAATTGTCTTCAGATCGTGAGTCTTAATTAAAGGTAAATGTCCTGCCAATACTTTAAGCCCATCGTCTGGATAAGAACCCAAAAACACCGGGTCCATCCACCATGAATTAGACCAAATAAATTCTTTTTTTGAAGTAGCAAACATTCCAAGGCGAGCAGCTTCGATATCTTCTTTCGCTTCAGTAGCAGGTATTACCACCTTCCCCACTGGAGCGTATCCAATTTGACATCGCTTTTTAGAATTGGTTCTAATTACTTGTACACTTAGACCATGAGCCAGTAGGGCATGATGTCCTGCTAACAGCAGTTCATCGAGGCCCAATTTTAAACCAGGAGCATGAACCCCATCGTAATGACCTAAACCAATAAAACATTGAGGTTCGTTTAAAGTAATCCAGTGCTCTACCCGGTCGGATAGTCGTTCCACTACTATTCTAGTATACTCAGCAAACCAGTGAGGGCTTTCCGGGTTAAGCCACCCACCCCTCTTATACAGTTCAAAAGGATAATCCCAATGAAAGAGGGTAACAAAGGGCTTTATTCCCTCTTTTAATAACTCATCAATTAAACAATCATAAAAATCCAGACCCGCTGTGTTCACTTTTCCTACTCCCGCAGGAAGCACCCGTGGCCAAGCAATGGAGAAACGATAAGCCTGCAATCCAAGATCTTTCATTAGTTGAACATCTTCCTGATACCGATGACAATGATCGCATGCTAACTCTCCGGTATGATTTTGAAAAACTGTTCCTGGTCGACGACAAAAATTATCCCACACTGATAATCCTTTTCCTTCCTCAAAAGCCGCTCCTTCAATCTGATATGATGAAGTGGCGGCGCCCCAAATAAATTTTTCTGGAAATCCCATAAAAACCCCTCCCCGCCATTTTATGCACAATAACTATTGTAATCTAATTTCTCTCTTTTGTCACTTAAGGAATTTTCATACTGATCT
>ENA-UOOR01002891-UOOR01002891.1-fermentation-metagenome-genome-assembly--contig:-NODE-2891-length-16263-cov-57.597606_pt1 | contig 16263 bp, 18 predicted proteins | sample MGYA00245780_ERZ724029 | MGnify/ENA primary metagenome ERZ724029 (study PRJEB28704, sample SAMN03018315) | fermentation metagenome | biome: anthropogenic terrestrial biome; feature: soil... | reverse complement strand
ATGTTTCAACCAAACTTTGTTGTATTCAGCTTAACGCCGGGGCCCATGGTAGAAACCAAGGTTACGCTTCTTAAATACTGTCCCTTGGCGGATGCCGGTCTTGCCTTAACAATTGCACCCATCAGAGTTGAGAAGTTATCCTGTAACTGCTCTTCGGTAAAGGAAGCTTTACCAACCGGTACGTGGATAATGTTTGACTTATCCAAACGATACTCAATCTTACCGGCTTTAATTTCTTTAATTGCTTTGGTAACGTCCATTGTAACGGTACCTGCCTTCGGGTTTGGCATTAAGCCCTTCGGCCCGAGTACACGTCCCAGACGACCTACAACACCCATCATGTCCGGTGTAGCTACCACTACATCAAAATCAAGCCATCCTTCATTCTGAATCTTTGGTATTAACTCATCTCCGCCAACAAAGTCAGCACCTGCTGCCTCTGCCTCAGCAACCTTATCGCCCTTTGCAAAAACAAGCACACGTACTGATTTACCTGTTCCGTGAGGTAATACTACCGCACCACGAACCTGCTGATCAGCGTGACGTCCATCAACACCCAGACGAATATGAGCTTCGATGGTTTCATCAAATTTTGCTACTGCAGATTTTTTTACTAAAGCAATTGCCTCTGCTGCATCATATTGAGTATCTCTGTCGATCATCTTTGCAGAAGCAATATATTTTTTTCCTCTTTTCATTCTATAAACCTCCTAGTGGTTATATCGGAAGAAAACAGAATACAATATGATCCTGTTGCAAAAACGCCTTACCGTCTTCGCTGCCAAAGCCGCTTCATGCATTTGGCATATCCTCCCACGTTAATAGATTGTCAAACACATAATCTCTTTCAATTATGTTGTTATATTCTAACTATTCTTCTACGGTGATACCCATACTTCTGGCAGTTCCTGCTACCATTCTCATTGCGCTTTCAACGCTGGCTGCGTTTAAGTCAGGCATCTTAATTTCAGCGATCTTTTTGAGATCTGCTTGAGAAATCGTTGCAACCTTCGCTTTGTTCGGTGTTGCAGAACCAGAATTAATCTTGCAATATTTCTTAAGTAATACAGCTGCCGGTGGTGTTTTTGTGATAAAGCTGAAGCTTCTGTCAGCGTATACAGTAATAACGACCGGAATAATCATTCCATCCTGATCTGCTGTTCTTGCATTAAATTCTTTTGTAAACTGGACAATGTTTACACCGTGCTGTCCTAATGCAGGTCCTACCGGAGGAGCCGGTGTTGCCTTTCCAGCAGGGATTTGTAATTTAATATAACCTGTTACTTTTTTTGCCATTATAGCATACCTCCTGATAAATGTGGTGTTTGCGGGGATTTCCCTCCCACGGTAACTGCCTAAATTGCTACATTCTCATTGCATACGTGAATGTTAATAACTATCTACTGACTTTTACGTCACTGAAACTGATTTCAACTGGTGTCTCGCGTCCAAACATATCTACGCTAATTGTGACGATCTGCTTATGGGTATTAATTTGCTTAATTACGCCTGCTGTATTTTCCCAAACGCCGGAAATAACGGTAACCGCATCACCAACTTCGAAATCAACCTCAACCGTATCCTCTTTAATTCCCATGCCTCGCATCTCTTCCTCAGACAGTGGAACCGGCTGCTTTGAATCCGGACCGACGAAACCGGTAACTCCTCGTGTATTACGGACAACATACCATACATCATCATTCATGACCATATGAAGTAATACGTAACCGGGGAACATCTTCTTCTGCACTCGCTTCTTAACACCATTCTTAACTTCAATGACTTCCTGCATCGGAACAGATACCTCCAGAATTTGATCCTGAAGCTTTCTATTTTCGATCATTTTCTCAATATTCGCTTTTACTTTGTTCTCATACCCTGAGTAGGTGTGAACAACGTACCAATTAGCTTCTGACATATTCTTCACCCTTATCCTAAAATTACGCCAATTCCCAGTTCAATCAAAGCATCGAGCGCAGAAATAATTAAACCCAAGATAACGGTTACGATTACTACAGCTATGGACTGTTTCGTAAGAGCTTCCTTGTCCGGCCAAACGATTTTCTTATACTCAGACTTCAGACCCTTGAACCAGCTTCTCTTTGAAGTTTTCTCGGTTGTAGTATTTGCCATATCTCCCATTTCGTCACTTCCCTTTCAGTTATAATTACTTTGTTTCCTTATGCAATGTGTGTTGTCTGCAGAATTTACAGTACTTCTTGGTCTCCATCCTGTCCGGATGTGCCTTCTTATCTTTTGTCATGTCGTAATTACGTTGCTTGCAATCGGTACACGCCAATGTAATTTTTACGCGCACAATTTCCACCTCCGATTTCTCTTTGTAGCGCAATTTACCGTTTACAAAGACCTTCCTTTATAAACCGCATTTTAGGCATAAAAAAAAAGCCCTCTTTCTTTGCTTACTTAATATAACACACCAAGGTAAGTTCGTCAACATATTTTTTACAATTTTTTATTTTAACTACTGAAGTGTTACTGTTCACACCCGCCATGTATATCATGCTATGATTTCGACAAATGTATCCGATTCGGAGACGCTTTCGCTTAGTTGCATTACGTAGCGGTACATAAGGCTCCAAAATACGGAGCCAAAGTACCAACGAATGCAAATACTCCTTATCGGATATCATTTGTCGAAATCATACTATAGACTTTGTTAGGGGTGTGAACAGTAACACTGAAGTAGCCGGATGCCTTCTGCGAAAACCATCCGGCTGCTTCGGCTACTTCGGCGCATTGATTACCGAAAATTCACATATTCTTTCCAGTCCGCTTGAGGTTCGAACAATGACACTCGCTACCCCTTCCCGATGCGCCTTCACCTTTCCCTGCTTGGTTACGGTAACAATCTCTTCATCGGTACTGGTATAGGTTATCTGATCCGTGAAGTCCACCGGCTTAACAAAGGCCTGCAGCATGTACTGTTCTCCGGCAAGCATGGTAACATTCTTTCGAATCAATTTAAGATCGGTTACTTTTATGGTTTCAACCTTAATTTTCTTCACAGAATAATTGCCGCGGTAATCGGTCACAAATACGGTATATACTCCATCCTTTTTAACCTTAAAGCTGCCTTTTCCGTCCTTTAGCTCTATCAGAGTTCCTGCACCGGCCGGCAGAAATTCCTTGGCATTCTTTGATCCTGGCATATATTTGGCCCTCTTTATACCGCTTTGGTCTTCCTTTGCACGAACGTTAATAGTTCTTGTCTTATAATTATCTGCCACCAGATAGCTAATCGTCAGCTTCGGAGCCTTCACATCTTCCTTCACCTCATAGGCCTGTACGATTTCATTGCCTGCATAATCGGACAGGTAAAAGGTATAAATTCCTGCCTTTGTAACATACATCTGCCCGTCCTTCACCGGTGTCCCCACCGTTCCTCTTTTAAAATCCTCTAAGGTGTGCTCCCCATAGAGCCATTTCAACGTACGGACCTTGGAAGCCCCGATATCCTCTGTCTGTATGGTCACCTTCATTTTCTCCCGTTCATATGAGGTCTGAAAAGTCATCTTCGGCACTTCGGTATCCGTGACCACATCCTCCTGCGCCGCAAGTAAGAGATTGTATGCACTGGGAATTCCGGGATAAATCATAGAACCTTCCAGTCCCGGAATTCTCTTAATATTGTTTAAAATAAGCTCTTTTACTTTGGAAGGGTATGCTTTCTGGCTATAGGAATACACGAGTGCCGCAACTCCGGATACCTGCGGCGCAGCCATTGAGGAACCGCTCATGGATGCATAACCCCCTATAATAGTACTGACGATATCCTCTCCCGGCGCTGCAAGATCCACGGTTGACGATCCATAGTTGGACAGGCTTGTGAGCTTTCCTGCGGAATCGACAAAAGTCACGGTTATCAGATTATCCAGCTCTAAATTAGCCGGATAGATCGGATGCTTATTATTATCTAAGCCATCGTTTCCGGCCGCTGCAACAAACAGCATGTCGGATTCCCTCATGACCTGTTCCAGCCCCTCGATATATTCGTTCGTACCCCAGCTCAGATTGCAGATATCCGCACCCATCATGGTGGCATATTTAATTGCTTCAATCGCATTCGATATTTTGCCGTCTCCATCCGGACCGCCGTTAATTTTTAACGGCATTATTTTGATCTTGATATTGGATGCAACCCCGGCAATTCCTATCTTATTATTGGCTACCGCTCCGATGATCCCCGCCACATGTGTCCCATGGTTATCATTATCCTTCGGATCAGCCATGTTCTTTCCGCTTGCCTTCGAATACCGGTAGTGGCAGACGGTGGCATCATTGTTATAGAAATCCCATCCGTTGACATCATCAATATAGCCGTTATTATCATTATCGATCCCGTCTCCCGGTATTTCTGCCTGGTTAACCCATATGTTCTCCGCCAGATCCGGATGATTGGTATCTACTCCGGTATCGATCACTGCGACAATTACCTCTCTGGCTTCACGGCCGATAAGCTTATTCCACGCCTCCGCGACATCCATATCCACATCATTTACCGAAGTTTTGATTGATTTTCCGGAGGTGATCGGATTCCGGTAATAGCCCGGATTATCAATTGCCCATTGCGCTTCGGCGTAAGTATCATTGGTTTCAGCCGCTTTGACCGGCTGCTGTTGGTTTATAAAAAGCAAGAATAAGATGATTGCCAGACCAATGACAATATTCTTATGCATGCTCTGATTTCTTCCATACTTCATAGATATCTCCATTTCCACTAGGTATTTCCACCTTTCCCATTGTATCGTATTCCATGAAATTGGCATTTATGTGGCAGAATCAAGATTCATCAAAACTTTGCAGACAAATTAATTGATCCTATCATAGACTTTTTTCTTTCTTTTTACAACATATTTATACATTAAATACGAAGTCCTGACAATTCCTACGTAAGTACTATTCCATAATTTGGTCGTGCAATTTAAAGATTTTATGGTATAATGTAGTAAGTATACGAATATTAGTAGTTTTGGCAGCAAAAGGAGTAAAATTATATGCACACTAAGAATAATTGTAAAGCTAGTGCAACTTGCGAAAAGGATTTCTGGGATAAACTGCAGACTGAAATCATGTTATCCAATCAAAATCTAACGCAAGATGATATGCGGGCTTTGATTGAACAAAGCTTTCTTTTCTCATTATTTTTCCGCGATTGCTCCCGGTTAGAAACATTTGGCTTTCAGTCCTTACTGCAAATCAAAGACTACGGTTATGTTATCCTGCTGGATTTTGAATCTTCCACCCAGTTTATTCATCCGGAAAGTATGAATACGCTTACGCTTCACCATTATATAAGGGACATCTTAAAAGATACGAACCATGCCGTTGGTCCTTTAATCGGAAAACGCATTAGCATACTGGTATCCTATGATGTAAAGAATACCGCGGATAAAGTCCATGAAGAAGAGCTGGCAGATGCTTTTTCTTACTATGAAGAGGAAAGCCTCTCGATTGCGGATTCTCTTATTGACACTTTACATAATAAGTATCATCTTTCCGTCGCCATCGGCATCGGCGGGGTAACGCGTTTTCATTCCATTCACTCCTCCTTTATTGAGGCACTATACACCCTGCAATTTTGCAAACCAAATCACCGGGTGCATGTGAAAGAGACCGATAAGTTACGGGACAATATCCAATTCGACTATTTTGAAACAGAGAAGCATATGCTGGATGCAATTCGTTTGGGGAAAGCAGAGGCTTATGATTACTTTGGAATTCTTATGAACTGGATTCGTCCTATGAATGATACCGCGAAGCGTAACCACATATTAGAGATTCTGGTTATGTCCGCTCATGCTATGAGAATTGATAATACGAACGATGTGAAATATTATAATTATGTTGGAAGCAGCAAAGGATTATTGGAATATACCGGTATGCAGCTCATCGAATGGGCCTATAACCAGTTTATCCATATTACCGGTTATGAAAAACCACAGAATACGATCGACTATTCCAACAAGGTAGTGCAGGTAACCAAGGAATACCTGGAAGCGCATTATACCGAAGATATTACTTTGGAGGATGTTGCCGCGCAGGTAAATGTCAGCCCGCAATACTTTAGCAAGCTGATCAAGAAGAACACCGGTTTTAACTTTATCGACTGGCTCTCCATGATGCGGGTCAGAAAAGCCAAGGAGCTTCTGAACAATTCCAGTCTGACCGTAAAAGAAGTATGCTATATGGTGGGCTATAAGGATCCCAACTACTTCAGCAGAATCTTTAAGAAGAGAGTCGGGATAACACCGAGTGAGTACATAAAAAACAGTACCTCCTTAAAAAGCAAAGGATAATTCTAAGAGAAATAAGAAAATGCATATACAACGGATCGATACGATTCCGCTGTATATGCATTTTTTATACTGTTCTATATGTTACTGTTCACACCTGGGGAAAGTCTATTATATAATAAAAGCGTAGGTGAGCATGCGATCGGAGCAAAAGATCATGAACATGTTTTTTGTTCATGATATGATTTCGACAAATGATATCCGATAAGGAGTATTTGAAGCGAAAGCGTCTCCGAATCGGATACATTTGTCGAAATCATATCATGGTATACATGTCGGGTGTGAATAATAACCTTGTCTTATGCCGTATTAAGCATTTTGAATGTGGATAACCTTAACCGGGCAGACCGAAGCGCATTTACCACAGTTCGTGCATTTGCTGTAATCAATCTTCGCCAGATTGTTCTCCACATGAATTGCATCAAATTCACAATTCTTAACACAGAGCTTACAGCCGATACATCCGGCACTGCAGCCGGCCTTGACATCCTTACCCTTATCAAGTGAGTTACATGCTACCATATGCTCTGATTTTACCGGTACTAACTCGATCAGATGATTCGGACATTCCGCAACGCATTTGCTGCAGCCGGTACATTTCTCTTTATCAACGTATGCAATCCCGTCAACCACATGGATGGCATCAAAAGCGCAGACCTTCACGCAGGAGCCAAGCCCCATACAGCCATAGCTGCATACCTTGGAGCCGTTACCGGAAACTGTTGCGGCAGCCTTACAATCCTGTACCCCATAGTAGGTATAATTAATCTTAGTTTTATCACAGGTACCCGCACATTTTACAAAGGCGGCCTTTTTCTCTTCCGAGGTAACCTCTGCACCCATCACCTTTGCAATTGCATTATGTGCCTCATCGCTCGCAACCGGACATGCGTTCACCGGAGCCTTGCCTTCTGCAATTGCTTTTGCGCACGCATCACAGCCTGCATATCCGCAACCACCGCAGTTTGCGCCAGGGAGCAATTCTCTTACCTGAGTTTCTCTTTCATCAACCTTAACTTCAAATCTCTTAGACGCAACGCCCAGGAACAATCCGATCAGAAGACCGGTCCCGCTAACTACTGCCGTTGCAATTCCCATATCATGTAAGCTAAATGTTCCGACAACACTTGCAATATTGGGCAGCAAATTACCAGCTGTCATGATTTCCTGAATAAACATATGCTCTGAACCTCCTTTCTATACTAAGCCTGCAAATCCGTAGAAGGCCATCGCCATCAAAGTTGCAGTAATAAGCACAATCGGTGATCCCTTGAAGGATTTGGTGATCTCGTTATATTCCATTCTTTCCCGGATACCAGCCATAAGAATAATCGCAACGGTATATCCGACTGCCGTACCAAAACCATTTACAATACTGGTTATAACATCGTAATCTGCCTGCACGTTAATTAATGCCACACCAAGCACCGCACAGTTTGTAGTAATCAGAGGCAAATAAACCCCCAATGCATTATAGAGCGTCGGACTGAACTTTTTAATCACCATTTCAACAAACTGGACCAGACAGGCAATTACCATAATAAATACGATCGTCTTAAGATAATCAAGCCCTAACGGATATAGAATAGCCTTGTAAATTGCACTTGCAATCAAGGATGCCAGGGTGATAACAAAGATAACGGCAACTCCCATGCCGGTCGCTGTTTTTATCTTATTGGAAATACCTACGAACGAACATATACCAAGGAATTGACTTAGTACAACGTTACTAACAAATGCAGCGCTGATAAAAACAATCAGCAGATTAACAAAATATTCTGAATTCATCTAAATCAATCCTCCTTCTGTGTTTTCTTAGCATTAACAGTTGCAGCAATTTCTTTTGCCTTATTCAGATCACTATGATAGGCCGCATAGGTTTCACTGCTGCAATTAGCGCAGTTGCCGCCACAGGAAAGTCCTGAATTTCTTCCGGTATTGGTTGCGGAAGGAAGCTTGAATTTATTCTGCAGGGCGGTAAGCATAGCCAGTACTAGGAAAGCACCGGGAGCCTGAACAAAGATAGCAATCGGCTCAAAGGACTCCGGCATAACAGCATAGCCAAATAAGGTTCCCGCACCAAGTAATTCACGGAATGCGCCAATCGCAATTAAAGCGATCGTAAATCCTAATCCCATACCGATACCATCGAAAAAAGATACCCCTATCGGATTCTTAGCCGCATATGCTTCAACACGGCCGAAGATAATACAGTTAACCACAATCAGAGGAATATAAATGCCCAACGCTTCATTAATGGAAGGGATATATGCCTGCAATAAAAGCTGGACAATTGTTACGAGGGATGCCACAACCACAATATAGGAGGGCATTCTTACCTTATCCGGTATGAACTTTCTCAATGCAGAAATGAGCAGGTTGGCGGCCGCAAGTACGACGGTCGTTGAAAGTCCCATTCCCGCGCCATTGATTGCCGAGGTGGTTACTGCCAGAGTCGGGCACATACCAAGCATCATAACGAAAGTAGGATTTTCTTTCACAACACCATTATAAAGACGCTCCACATACTTATTCATTTGCACTACCTCCTAATTCCGCAGAATACTCAGAAAGAAAACCAAGTCCTGCATTTACTGCATGAACAACCGCATTGGTAGTGATCGTTGCACCACTGATTGCGTTGATCTGGTTTTCTTCGGTTGCGCCGGTCTTCGTAACTTCAAACTGATCGACCGTTTTATTCGCAAACTGATTCTTAAAGTCCGGTTCTGCCGCATTATTACCAAGTCCTGCCGTATCATTAATCGAGACGATCTCCATTCCCTGTACGGTCCCGTCTAAGGAATATCCCAGAACCAGGGTAATGACATCCTTATATCCCTTGGTATTTACTTTTACAATATAGCCAATCAGGGTATCATTTGCATCATAAGCCTGATTTATTTCATCTATGGCACAGCCGCTATAGGTGGCATCAAGGCTTGCCAAGTCTGTTTCCAGTGCTTTCTCTGTCAGCTCGGTATCCTCTTTTAAGGATGCGGCGTTTTGATAAACCACCTGATAGGCTTCCAGTTTTTTTGCCATTGCCTGCTGCTCAATTGGTCCTTTTGTTATCTCATATACATAGCTGAGCGCTAATATGGAGACTAAGGAAATTAAGAAAAGAGCCATCGTATCGTGAAATATGGTTGATTTTTTCTCATTATTTTTCAACTTTTGCACGCTCCTTTCCGAAAGATACCGGGCGGGTAACCTTATCAATCAGGGGAACTACCAGGTTCCCTATCACAATTGCATAGGATACCCCTTCCACACTCTTTCCGACGATACGGAAGATTCCGGTTAAAACACCCAGGAAAATGCCGTAAATAATCTGGCCTTTATGAGATGCCGGACTGGTTACATAATCGGTTGCCATGTAGAAAGCTCCAAGGATCAAACCACCACCGAGGACCTGTCCAAGAAGATAATTTGCATCCAATCCATGTCCTCCAAAAAGAAGGGCAAAAATAACTACTGATACAATATAGGTCAGCGGAATCCGCAGAGAGATCACTTTTCTGTACAGAAGGTATCCCGCACCGAGTAAAAGTGCCAAAGCACTGGTTTCACCGATGGTACCGGCATGATTACCAACAAACATCCGGAATAGATCCACGGTTTCCCCTGCTTTTACTGCCGCCAAAGGAGTTACTCCGGATACACTGTCCACCACAGCAACCGCACCGTTATTAATATAGTCAAGCGCGGTAGGGGAGCTGATTTTTTCAACAGCAAAATTCGTCATCTGGCCCGGGAAGCTGATTAATAAAAACACACGGGCAGCAAGCGCCGGATTCATAAAGTTCTGTCCCAAGCCGCCATACAGCATTTTAACAATCAGAATAGCAAATACACCGCCCAAGGCAGCCATCCATAAAGGAATGCTGACCGGAAGGTTCAGCGCAAGCAAAAGTCCGGTAACCACATCGCTGTAATCTGCCGGGTTTACCTGCTTCTTCATTAATCTGCAATATACATATTCGGTTACCGTACATGCCAATATTGTAGTCAAGATAACTGATAATGCTCGAATACCAAAATTATATATTCCAAATAGACTGGCAGGAAGCAATGCAATCACTACATCCTGCATAATATTTCTGGTTGTAATCGGGCTCCTGGCATGCGGGGCAGCCGATACATGAAATAAATCGTTCAAAGTCTACACCTCTTTCTGATTTCCAAAATTTATTTTGCTTTCTTTCTATTTGCCAGGATCTGGTTTCTTGTCTGCATAATCTTCTGCGTCAGTCCTATTTTTGCCGGGCAAACATAGGAGCAGCAGCCGCAGCCGCAGCATTCCAAACCATCCATAGAAACGAAGCCTTCCTCGTCATTGTGCGCAGCGGCCTTAGCCAGCTGAACGGGAGCTAATTGCAGCGGACAATGCTCCAAGCATCTTCCGCAGCGGATACATGGGGACTCCTCTACAGCAGCCTCATCCTGTAAGAAACTTACCAGTGAGGAAGTAATCTTTGTAACCGGTATATGATAGGTATACATTGCCATACCCATCATCGGTCCGCCGAATACGATCTTTTCCGGCTGTGCTTTAAAGCCGCCGGCAGCCTCTACGATTTCACCGAAATCGGTTCCGATCGGAACATTAAAATTCTGGGGATTCGATACCGCATCACCGGATATTGTTACGATTCTGTTGGTCAATGGTGTGCACCTTGCAACTGCCATGTAGATAGCCGCAACCGTAGCTACATTATCAACAACACACCCAACATCAGCCGGAAGCTTCTTGGAATTCAGCTTTCTTCCTGTAGTTACATAAACCAATTGACGCTCGCCGCCTTGCGGATACTTTGTTTTTAAGGCTTGTACCTCAATCCTTTCCTCGGATGAAGTCAATTGCTTAAACTTTTCAATTGCTTCCGGTTTATTATCCTCGATCGCAATAATCCCCTTGGCATGGTCAAACAGGCGCAGCATAATCTTTAATCCGCCGACGATCTTCTCCGGCTCTTCCATCATCATACGATAGTCAGAGGTCAGATAAGGCTCGCATTCCGCACCATTAACAACCACAAAGTCAATGGCATTCTCGTCCTTAGGCGCAAGCTTTACATTCGTTGGAAAGCCGGCTCCGCCAAGGCCGACAATACCTGCTTCCTTGACCGCACCCCGGATTTCATCCTTGGACATTTTTGTGTAGTCACGCTTGGTTCCATAACCTTCTACCGTTTTGTATTCATGATCATTTTCTATAACAATTGATTCCTCTAATTTACCGGATACAACTAATCTTTTTTCAATTGCCTTTACCGAACCGGACACAGAACTGATGATATTGGATGAAATGAATCCGCCCGCCTCACCAATCTTCTGGCCGACAAGCACGTGATCCCCCACTGCCACGATCGGTTTTGCGGGGGCGCCTATATGCTGGGACATAGGAAATACCAAATCACCTTTCGGTAATAGAACAGTTGTGGGTTTATCCATCGTAAGTTTTTTGCCTTCATAGGGATGGATTCCGCCCAAAAATGTTGACTTACCCATAAACCATTTCCCTCTTTCTTTCTTCTATTGATTTATTTTTTTGTTAAACTTTAAACAATATTACGCGTTTTGAACGCACATAATACATTATAGCACACTCTTTTTTGTTTTTGCATATATTTTTGATTTTCGCAATAATTGTACAATTTGTATCAAAATGTGCTACCTCACATCGGCTTCTTTATTGTTTCTTTTTCGGTTTCATTATAGGGCCATAGTCCTATTTTGGTCAATATGGTATTCATTCCATTTTTGTTCGCTTGTTACTGTTCACACCCAACATGTATACCATGTTATGATTTCGACAAATGTATCCGATTCGGAGACGCTTTCGCTTAGTTGCATTACGTAGCGGTACATAAGGCTCCAAAATACGGAGCCAAAGTACCGACGAATGCAAATACTCCTTATCGGATATCATTTGTCGAAATCATAGGATAGACTTTGTTAGGGGTGTGAACAGTAACATTCGTTTTATATCGTATAGGAAATTGCACCCTCTTTGTTCGATCGGGGCCGGCTGCGGCATTTATAGAAAAAAGGTACCTCTATGAAAGACATCATAGAAATACCTTTTTGCTTAAATTTGTTACAACCATTTTGCTATTGTTTAAAAGGGCTGATGATACCTCGACTTATGGAGATATTTTTCCTTCGTTGCCAAGCCGCCTCTGATATGGCGCTCTGACTTATTGAGGTCTAGGACGACCCTCGCCTTATTTGCAAGGGAGGGGTTAATTTGAGTAAGACGTTCCGTAACGTCCTTATGTACGGTTGACTTTGAAATGCCGAACTGCTTTGCGGTCTGCCTCACAGTTGCATTATTTTCGATAATATAATTAGCGATTTCAACCGCCCGTTCCTCTATATAGCCTTTCATAGTGTCTGCGTTCCATTCATATGATAGAACGCATTCCCCCTTATTATCGTTGTTGTTACATTGTATGCAGGGGAAATTGGCGGTAGTACTTCGAATATTCAAGATTATTCACGGCGGATGTTAAGCTGCCTGCTTCAGGCTATCATACGATGCATAAATTATCGTTTTACAAAATAATTCGGGTATTTTTCTAATATTTCGTTTTGATCCAGCTTATATCTGGATAAATGCTTCTCCATCAACTCCTTCGCCAGCTCCTTATTCTTCTCCCGAATCGCATTAAGAATGATTTTATGATCCGAAACAATCTTAATTTCCTTTACCGAAAATAGGCTAAGTGCCCGGATACGGTCAAAATGTCCTTGCATTCCGGCCATTAAGTTGAAAATTCTTTCCTTGTTACACATGCGAAATAATGCATGATGAAATTCATTATCTAATTCCAGTATTTTATTTGGAGATAAATTATGAAGATAGAATTCCTGCAGCTGTATGTTATGATTTAGTTCTTCAAGCTCTTCCTCCGTGATGGTATCACAGAGTGCTTCGACCACAGCCTTTTCCAGGGTCAGACGTAAGAATACGGTTTCTTCCACAAGATCAAGATCAATTAATGATATGATACTGCCCTTCTGAGGAAACACTTGTACCAGATCCCATTTCTTTAGGTCCAGGATGGCTTCCCGAATCGGCGTTCTGCTGACTCCCAACTCCTTCGAAAGATCATTTTCACTGATTAAGCTGCCCGGCTCTAATTTTAGAGAGATAATATTCTGCCGGATCTCTCGCAAAGCATATTCTCGTGCCGTTTCATTCGGTTCTTGTTTCGTTACTACCATAATGATTTCTCCTTATTTGTTCATTCTGATGCTGCTGCAAAACCAAGGCAAATGATACGAAAGAATCTGGGTTCTTCCGGAATCGATTGCAGATGGAAATGCAACCGCTCACTTTCGCTCCGATCGCATCCTGTATACCGGCTTGTAATATTCACTTCGATTTTATTATAAGCATGCCATTGATAATCCGGTCAATTCATAGTCCGCTTGTCTGTTTTAAATAAAAATGGATACCTTAAAGTAAAAATCTGCCCTGAAAAGTATCCATTTCTATCCTATAAGATTATAATTTTAGATACCCATATCCGTCTACAATAGCATCTAACCTTTGCTTTGCCTTACAAAGCGGACATTCGTCAATGGCATAACTCTTATATTCCGGAAGATGCTTTGGTTGAAAGATAGAATTTACCCGGATGCCATCGATGGAGCCTATTGCACTAAATACAGCTGCAATTCCTTCCGCGATACCGCCATAATACCGGATGCATTCTACGGCTTTTTTCAGAGTATCCCCGGTCGTGGCAGAACCAGACAATAACAGGATATGTTTGCCGTAAACCGCCGGCTGGTTATTAACGCGGAACATCATCTGCCCATTCGTATTGAATTCCGGCGCGATGATATAGATTGTCTGATGTGCATTCATTGAATGAATTCCTGCATTAGAAAGCTCCTGTGCTAAAAAAGCACCGATGACTTCACATCCCTCTAAACAGACAATGGTATCAACTACAACATTATTCTTATATTGTGCAGCAATCACCTGCGCTGCTTCTTCTGCTTCCTTTTGCCTCGTTTTCATCGTAGTCAGGTCAATGTACAGGTTAATGTGGGAGTTATTGGTTGCGAAGTGTCCCGGTATCACCCTGAGTGCAATCTTCTTATTCATTGGTGCAAGGATCTTAATTGCTCTGCTTTCCATAGAAATAACCATGCCCTTTCTTGACTACCTGCAAACTTTGCGCCGCAGGCTCAAATTATTCTTTCCCTTCCGAAGGATACTTATTTTGTAATTCTATTATATTCCATTATCTTGCGCGAGGCAAGAAGAGATATCCTTTCTAACTCAATAATTCCATGAAATGGTTACTGTTCACACCCTTAACAAAGTCTATCATATGATTTCGACAAATGATATCCGATAAGGAGTATTTGCATTCGTCGGTACTTTGGCTCCGTATTTTGGAGCCTTATGTACCGCTACGTAATGCAACTAAGCGAAAGCGTCTCCGAATCGGATACATTTATCGAAATCATAACATGGTATACATAATCGGGTGTGAATAGTAACATGAAATGTGCGTTAGCGTAAATTGCTATTCCGCTGGACATTCGCTATAATGAATGGAGGGTATGCGTGTCATGTAATATATCAGCTCGATTACATTTATCATGTAAGGAGGAATGTGTTATGAAGCGATTTTTATCAATTGATTTTGATTACTTTATTGACTGTGACAAAGCAACAAGAGATGCCTTGTTCCCTACAATGGATGAGACCATTCCCAAGCCGGTCCGAAAACAGATTTGGAAGCAAGCCTACCTGGAGCATCGAACGAAGCTAACGCAGATTTCCATTCTTAAGGAGGATTATAAGGACCTGCTGGATATATGCAGACGCTTCTCCGGTTTATACCGGCAGCATGACAGCCATCGATATATTTATAATTTTATCATGGATCATACGGCTCCGAAGGAAGTATTCGAGGTCTATAACATTGATTTTCATCATGACATGTACCATTTACATACAAGGAACGAAAGAGTCAATTGCGGCAACTGGGTTAACATTCTTAAAGAAGACCGGCCGGATATGCAATACTACTGAACAAAACGAAACGACTCGGAAGAGCGCTCTTTAACAGGTAAAGTCGATGCCTTGCTCCTTCCCTTCAATGCCTTAACGGATATAAAATTCGATTTTATTTATTTGTGCCTAAGCGGCGCCTGGACACCGCCACATCTATACAAATATTACAACATCCTGGTAAAATCACTGCCATAGCATACCTGCTGCCTCTTCCCGCTTACCCTGCCGTAAAGCAGAATAGCAAAAAGAAGGTCCCTGCACCCATAGAACCTTCCTTCTTTTTACTATTCGTGTTCGTGATTCATATTTTTCTTGTTTAAATATTTACGCCACTATTTTATCCACTTCCTGTTGATTATTCATGTTAATGATTCGTATTCTTCTTATTTGACTTTACTTTATCAATAAAATCATTCGCCCTGCTATAGGCTCCATCTTTTAAATCCCCAACCTTGCTGCCAAGATTTTTGGCATTCTCACTAAAATTATCTGAAAACCTTTCTACCTTATCCTCTAAGTTCTCCGACAGATCCTCCAGCTTATTACCGATATCTGCCTTTATGGTTTGCATCTTTCCTTTAAATTCAAGCTCATCGTTGTCAAATACCTCGCCGGCGGTATTCTTAATTGTACCGACCACTTTGTCTTTACTATTATTTAATCTTCCCTTCACTCGAATCCTCATTTCTGCGCAGCTTTTTGCGCGTCATAATCCTTTCGCATATCACCACAGCGGTATTTTTAATACGTCTATAGCTGAAACTTTGCAGTTAATTGGAAGGCTGAATTCCGGATGAAATCAGCCTTTGCCGAATACCATGGATATTATACTTTTATCCTGGCTCAGACTTACTCGTTAATATATCCTAATGAATTTTCCTTTCTGGCAGGACAGAGCCAAAA
>ENA-UOOR01002890-UOOR01002890.1-fermentation-metagenome-genome-assembly--contig:-NODE-2890-length-16266-cov-29.692308_pt1 | contig 16266 bp, 15 predicted proteins | sample MGYA00245780_ERZ724029 | MGnify/ENA primary metagenome ERZ724029 (study PRJEB28704, sample SAMN03018315) | fermentation metagenome | biome: anthropogenic terrestrial biome; feature: soil... | reverse complement strand
CAACTGGCATGGGCGTCTCCTGGACCTGCCTCTGCTGGATCAACTTCTCTATGTCTGTGATGCTTTCAAAAAGCTTCAAGGTATCGGTAACCTGAGCAACGGCTTTCGGTACGATAAACGGAGCGATCAAAAAAATGAGAAACAAACCAAGCTGTTTCATAATTGTATTATTCGACATTCTTTTTCTGTTTTAAAAGCAAAGATAAAAAGAATTGTTGAAATACCGCCCATGAGAGAAAAATGCAACGGGTAGAATTTAAAAAATTTACAACATTTGTCGTTTAATTTTGTTATTTTTGTAATTGTTATGTTCAATACAAATAATTCATATGGACTTTAATTGCAGCTAAATCTTCGACTGACAATGTTTTGCGACCCGTTATCGATTCACAGGCTATCTGATATAAAACTCGCTTCGCTCAAACAGCCTATCAGATTATGCCTGTTTCATCTACGGGTACCCCGCAAAACATTTATATGTCTCATCTTTAGCTGCAAATATTCTTTAAACAAGCTATATGAAAGGAATCGTACTTGCCGGAGGATCCGGTACCCGGCTTTACCCGATCACGAAAGGAATCTCCAAGCAACTTATCCCGGTCTACGACAAGCCGATGGTCTATTACCCCATTTCGGCCCTGATGCTTGCCGGGATCAAGGAGATCCTCATCATCTCCACGCCACACGACCTTCCCGGGTTTCAGCGGTTGCTGGGCGACGGGTCGGATTACGGCGTGTCCTTCTCCTATGCGGAACAACCCAGTCCCGACGGGCTGGCCCAGGCATTCATCATCGGCGAAGAGTTCATTGGCGACGATTGTGCCTGTCTGGTGCTTGGCGACAACATCTTCTACGGCCAGGGGTTTCCCAACCTGCTGAGGCAAGCCGTCAGGGATGCGGAGTCTGAGAACAACGCCACCGTCTTCGGATACTGGGTGAACGACCCCGAGCGGTACGGGGTAGCAGAGTTCGACCGTGAAGGTAATGTGCTGGGCATCGAAGAGAAGCCCCAGCAGCCCAAATCGAACTACGCCATCGTGGGCCTCTACTTCTACCCCAACAAGGTGGTGGAGGTAGCGAAAAGTATCCGCCCTTCCGCCCGGGGAGAGCTGGAGATCACCGCGGTGAACCAACACTTCCTCATGGAGCGGCAGCTCAAGGTCCAACTCTTCGGACGCGGCTTCGCCTGGCTCGACACCGGCACTTTCGGCTCGTTGTCGGAAGCCTCCACCTTTATCGAGGTGCTGGAGAAGCGGCAGGGGCTGAAGATCTCCTGCCTCGAGGAGATCGCCTGGCGCAACGGCTGGATCGACGACGAGAGGCTGCGGAGCCTGGCGGAACCGATGAAAAAGAACGAGTACGGCCGTTACCTGCTGAAACTGATTGAGCAAGCATGATGAAGATCATCACCACAGCTATTGATGGCCTTGTCATCCTCGAGCCCAAGGTGTTCGGCGACGGGCGGGGTTACTTTTTCGAGTCCTTTTCGCAGCGGGAGTTCGAAGAGAAAGTATGTAAAACCACCTTTGTCCAGGACAACGAATCCTGCTCCCGCTACGGTGTTCTGCGGGGGTTACATTTCCAGAAACCGCCCCACGCCCAGGCAAAGCTGGTCCGCGTGGTCAAGGGGACGGTGCTCGACATCGCCCTGGATATCCGGAAAGGGTCGTCCACGTTCGGCCAGCATGTCGCCACGGAGCTGTCGGGAGAGAACAAGCGCCAGCTCTTTATCCCCCGGGGGTTCGCCCACGGTTTCGCGGCACTGAGCGACGAGGCCATACTCCAGTACAAATGCGACAACTACTTCGCTCCGGGCTCCGAGGGAGGCATCCTCTGGAACGATCCTGCTTTGGGGATCGATTGGAAGTTACCGGCAGAAGCGATAATCTTGTCGGAGAAAGACAAGAAAAACAAATTACTTAACGAGTTAAAACTACACTGATGGAGAGTCAATTCAAGAAAAATATCCTGATCACCGGTGGAGCCGGATTTATCGGATCACATGTGGTGAGGCTGATGGTGACCCGCTATCCCCACTACCGTATCGTGAACCTCGACAAGCTCACCTACGCCGGCAACCTGGCCAACCTGCACGATGTTCAGGAGAAGCCCAACTACCGGTTCGTCAAAGCCGATATCTGCGACCCCGACGAGGTGCGGCGCGTGTTTGAAGAGTACCGGATCGACAGCGTCATCCACCTGGCGGCCGAAAGTCACGTGGACCGTTCCATCACCGATCCCCTTTCCTTCGCCCGGACCAACGTCATGGGCACCCTCAACCTGCTGGAAGCAGCCCGCCAGATGTGGCAGCCCGCCACCCCGCACCTCTTCTACCACGTTTCCACCGATGAAGTGTACGGCGCACTGCCTTTCGGCGATGCCCTCTTCACCGAGGAGACACGCTACGACCCGCATTCGCCCTACTCCGCCTCCAAGGCGGCTTCCGACCACTTTGTCCGGGCCTATCACGACACCTACGGGTTGCCCGTAGTACTCTCCAACTGCTCCAACAATTACGGGCCCTACCAGTTCCCCGAGAAGTTGATTCCGCTGTTCATCAACAACATCCGCCACAACAAGCCGCTTCCGGTTTACGGGAAGGGGGAGAACGTGCGCGACTGGCTCTACGTGGAAGACCACGCCCGGGCCATCGACCTGATCTTCCACCGGGGAAGAACGGGCGAGACCTACAACATCGGCGGGTTCAACGAGTGGAAGAACATCGACCTGATCCGGGTAATGATCAAGACGGTCGACCGGTTGCTGGGACGCAAAGAGGGCGAGTCGGAAAAGCTGATCACGTTTGTTACCGACCGGGCCGGGCACGACCTGCGCTACGCCATCGACTCCACCAAGCTGAAGAACGAGCTCGGCTGGGAGCCGTCGCTACAGTTCGAGGAGGGGATCGAAAAGACCGTGCGCTGGTACCTCGACCACCAGGAGTGGCTCGACAACGTCACCAGCGGTGATTACCAGCGCTATTACCAAAAAATGTACGGCAACTGAGTAACGGGTAACGATGACTGAGAAAAGATGGCTTGCAGCCTATGTGAAGATGCACCACGAGAAGCGGGTGCGTGACCGGTTGACGGAGCTGGGGATCGAGAACTTCCTCCCGGTACAGAACGAGGTTCGTCAGTGGAGCGACCGCAAGAAGCGGGTGGAGCGGGTACTGATCCCCATGATGATCTTCGTGCGTGTGGATAGCGTTGAACAACGTACCGTCCTCACCCACCCCTCCGTGCTCCGCTACCTGGTGTTGCGGGGCGAACATACCCCCACCGAGATTCCCGAAGAACAGATGAACCGGTTCCGGTTCATGCTCGATTTCTCCGACCAACCTGTATCGTTCAACACCACCGGGCTCCAGCCCGGCGAGAAAGTGCGGGTCATCAAGGGCCCCCTGGCCGGGCTTGAGGGTGAGCTGGTTACCATCGATGGCAAGTCCACCGTTGTTGTCCGCATCAACCAGTTGGGCTGCGCCACCGTAGAAATATGCACCTCTATGGTGGGGAATTAACCCCATTTTCCGCCTTTTTTCAGGACAAAAAATGGAAAGTGCAAGTTTTTATTGTAATTTTGTACACTGAAAATTGATGGGCCGCCCTCCCCGGAATGGGACAGGCAGTCACGAAGTGTGCCCGTACGTCTCTTTGATTTCCGTTTAGAGGACGTTTAAATATTTAACATCAAACACGTTACAAATATACCAATCCATATGATCAAACAATCATTCAGACTTATTCTGGCTGGCCTACTGTTTCTCTTGAGCAACGGTTATCTGGCTGCACAGACCAATACCCAGCAGGGGACACAGGGAACACAAGGAGTACAAGGTTCCGGTGTAACACAGGAAAGGGCGATACAGGAGTTGCAGAAGCGAGGCTATACGCCGCAACAAATCCAACAGCTGCAGCAACAGTACCAAAATCAGCTGGAGGGCGGTAAAAGTTCTCCAGTAGAATCGAACAATAACCCCGAAGAGGGGACAGATAGGGAGCTCTCAGACGCGGAGGAGACAAGCAGTATAGACGAGAACCTGGCACGTGCCAACCAGCTACCGCAGTCCGAGCGGATCTACGGGCAGGATCTTTTTGCGCGGGGTAATCTCACGTTCGCACCCAACATGAACATGCCTACCCCGGCCAATTACGTACTGGGTCCAGGCGATGAGGTCCTGATCGATATCTGGGGCAATTCAGAACTGAACCTGCGCTACAAGATCGTTCCCGACGGGCACATTACCGTACCGGGACTTGGGCGACTGCAGTTAAGCGGGTTGACCGTAGAACAGGCAGAGTCGCGCATCCGAAAGGAGTTCGCCTCCATCTATTCTGACCTGGATACCCCCCAACCGGGTACCTTCCTGGCCATATCCGTAGGGAACGTGCGAACCATCAAGGTCAATGTGATGGGCGAGGTGGTAAAGCCAGGCACCTACACCCTCTCCTCCTTTTCATCGGCATTCCATGCCCTTTACGCCGCCGGCGGGATCAACAGGATCGGGAGCTTGCGGAATATCCGGGTGTTCAGGGACGGCAAAACCGTTGCCACCATCGATGTTTACGATTACCTGATGAAAGGGGACAACAGCTCGGACATCTCCCTGCGCGACGGAGATATTGTAAAGGTAGATTCCTACGGGATTCTCGCACAAATCACCGGCGAGGTGAAGCGCCCCATGTGGTATGAGATGCTGGAACATGAGACATTGGACGACCTGATCCGGTATGCCGGCAACTTCGCAAGCATTGCCTATACGGAGAACCTGCAGCTTCATCGCAAGGATGCCAATGCCAATGTGGCCTTTACGGTGAATTTTTCGCAATATCCCTACTTCCACCTAAAAGACGGTGATCAGGTACGGATTGAACCCATTCTTTCGATGTTTTCCAACGTTGTGCAGATCGAAGGAGCCGTATTTCGTCCCGGCGAATATGCCATCAGCGACCGATTGAAAACGGTGCGCAACCTTGTTACCATTGCTCAGGGTACCACCGGCGATGCCTATCTGCAACGGGCGCTGCTCTATCGCACGAACGAAGACCTTACCTACTCGCTGATTGCGGTCGATCTGGCCGCACTGCTCGAAGGCAGTATACCCGATATTGACCTTGCCAACAACGACCGACTAGTCGTTCCCTCCATTCTACGCCTGGATACAGACGCCTCGGTCTATATAGGCGGTGAGGTAAAGTCACCCGGCACCTATCCCTTTGCCGATAGCATGAAGCTGCAGGATGTAATACTGCGGGCGGGCGGGTTCAAGGAGGGATCATCCACAGCACGCATCGATGTCTACCGGAGGATCAAGGATCCGCAAAGCACAACGTTGTCAGACAAGACAAGCCTGGCATACACTTTCTCCTTGAATGAAGGGTTGAGTATTGCCGACTCCGATTTTCTGCTGGAACCGTTCGATCAAATAGTCGTCCGCCGCTCACCAAGCTATGAGGTACAACAGAACGTGACCATCAGCGGTGAGGTGTTGTTTGGCGGGCAATATGCCAAGGTAAGTAAGAACGAACGGCTCTCCTCGCTGGTGGAACGGGCGGGCGGCCTCACCCCTCACGCCTACGTGAAAGGCGCACGCCTCACGCGGCGGCTGACCATCGCCGAACAACGGCAGGCACGGGAAGCGTTGAAGCTAAAAGTGGAAGCAGACGTAATCAAAAAAGAAGACAGCGTCAATTACGAGGAGCAGCTGACACAGGTGGACCTGAGCAACCGCCCGGTGGGTATCGATCTGGAGAAAGCGCTGAAGCACCCTGGCGGGCCGGAAGACATTATCCTGCGCGATGGCGATGCGCTGAGCATACCGCAGTTCGAAGCCACGGTGCGGATATCGGGTGGGGTGTTGTATCCCAACACCGTCACCTACAAGAAGAACAAAAAGCTGGGTTACTACATCAACCAGGCCGGCGGTTATTCCCGCCTGGCGCAGAAGCGTAACCCCTACGTGGTCTATATGAACGGGCAGGTGGCCTCCGGCTACTGGGCGCGGATCGAGCCCGGCTGCGAGATCATCGTCCCAGAACGCCCCGAGCGGGAGCCGATGTCGCTCCAGGGCATTATGGGCATGACCACCTCACTCGCTACAATCGCCTTGTTAATCTCCAACCTGATCAAATAATATGACCGAACCGATGGAACAACAAAACCTCTCCCGACCTGTTCAGAACAACGATGAGATTGATCTGGTAGACCTATTCCGCAAACTGTGGGTGAAACGAAAATTTATACTGACGGTCACAGGCATATTCCTGTTGATCGGCCTCTTTGTTGCCCTTGTCTCTCCGGTGAGTTATACCGCCAGCTGCACGGTAGTGCCCCAGAGCGGGGAAAACAAGTCGGGTGGACTGAGTGGCGTCGCCGCGATGATGGGAGTCAACCTGGGAACCGCCATGATGTCCGAAGGCACCTTATCGCCCCATATCTATCCCGAAATCGTGAAGAGTGTGCCTTTCACCCTGGAAATCATGCAGACACCCATTGCGACAAAGCGATCGAACGGAAAGGAAATAACCTTGTATGAATATTACACCAACAAGCAGTATCAGGACAAAAATGTGCTGAGCAGTATCAAAAAGTATACCCTTGGCCTGCCCGGCGTGCTGCTCGGCAGCTTCAGGAAGAAAAGTCCGGTGGAAGAAACAGCATTTCACGCAGATTCAACTACTGTTTATACGCTGAACGAAAAAGAAAAAAAAGTATATGAGGCAATTCAGGGAGCCTTACGGGTTTCCGTCAATCCCAAGGAGGGATATGTCTCGTTGAGCTACAGTTTCCCCGAAGCTAAACCGGCCGCTGAGGTAACGGATAACCTTTACCGCACATTGGAGAAATATGTGTCCTCTTTTAAATCGGAAAAACTGGAGGATAACTTGCAGTTTGTGGAGGAGAGTTATGAGACTGCCCGTCAGGATTTCCTACAAGCTCAGTCGCGCCTGGCAGCTTTTCAGGATGCCAACCGCGGGCTGGCCACTGCTACTGCACGCTCTACCGAGATGCGGCTGCAGAGCGAGTTCAATATCGCTTTTTCGGTTTACAGCGAGCTCGCCAAACAGCGTGAACAGGCCCGGATAGCCGTGAAAGAAAATCAGACCATCCTTACGTTAGTCAACCCTGCTGTGGTTCCTCACGAGAAGAGTGCTCCCCGTAGGAGCATTATTCTTGTAGGATTCTTGTTCTTAGGTATAGCTACTGCCTTTGGATGGGTACAAGGAAAACCATATGTGCAAAAAATTTTTAAGGAGATTGAACAAAACTAATTTTTCTTAAGCGATTATATAAATGAGTAATATCTTGGTAACCGGTGGAGCCGGTTTTATCGGCTCCAACCTCACGGAAGCACTGTTGGACAGCGGACATTCAGTAAGAGTACTTGATAACTTTGCAACCGGCAAGATTGAAAATCTGCTTCCTCTATTGGAAAAATACCCTGACTCGCTCACCCTTCAGGTGGGCGATATCCGCAATATGGAAGATTGCCGGAAAGCCACCGAGAAGATTGACTATGTATTTCACGAGGCAGCACTCGGATCAGTACCCCGTTCAATTAAAGATCCGATCACATCAAACGAAGTCAATGTGTCTGGTTTTCTTAATATGCTTGTTGCGAGTAAAGATGCCGGTGTGAAACGGTTCATCTATGCCGCCAGCTCCTCCACCTATGGCGACAGCCAGTCGCTCCCCAAGGTTGAAGATGTGATCGGGAAACCCTTGTCCCCCTATGCCATCACCAAATATGTCAACGAACTCTATGCCGATGTGTTTTCACGAACCTACGGTATTGAAACCATTGGCCTACGGTATTTCAATGTGTTTGGAAGAAAACAGGATCCCAACGGAGCCTATGCTGCGGTGATTCCATTGTTTGTAAAGAAGCTGATGAACCATGAGTCGCCATTGATCAATGGTGACGGGGAATATAGCCGCGATTTCACCTATATCGACAATGTAATCCAGATGAACATCCGAGCCATGGAAACAAAAAGTCCCGATGCAATAAATACAGTATATAACACGGCCTATGGCGAGCGCACAACCCTGAATCAGCTTGTGGGATATCTGAAAGAATATCTTTCGGAGTTCGATCCGGAGATCGCCCAGGTGGAGATCCTTCACGGTCCCAACCGTGCGGGCGACATTCCCCACTCGCTGGCCAATATCGACAAGGCCCGTAATCTGCTAGGATATAATCCCCAATTCTCCATGAAACAGGGATTGAAAGAGGCGGTGAAATGGTATTGGGAAAACTTGTAATCAATAATTAAAATAATATGCACAAAGAGATCAAGGTAGCCGTGATCGGTCTTGGATATGTAGGTCTGCCGTTGGCAAGACTTTTTAGTACAAAGTATAAAACCGTGGGGTTCGAATTGAGCCAGTCGCGTGTGGATGAACTGTTGAGCGGTCACGACAGCACCCTCGAGGTAGAAGATGAACTGCTTCAGTCAGCATTGGCAAACGGATTCAGCTGCACCACCGATATTGAAGCGATTCGTGATTGCAACTTCTACGTAGTAGCAGTACCCACCCCGGTGGACAAGAACAACAATCCCGATCTGCGTCCGCTATACGGTGCCAGTGAGACCGTGGGCAAGGTCATCTCCAAAGGAGACATCGTTGTCTATGAGTCCACAGTCTATCCCGGTGTAACCGAAGATGAGTGCATCCCGGTGGTAGAGAAGGTAAGCGGTTTGAGATACAATGAAGAGTTCTTTGCCGGATACAGTCCCGAGCGGATCAATCCCGGTGACAAGGAACACACCGTGGAGAAGATATTGAAAGTCACTTCCGGCAGCACCCCTGAAATTGGTAAGATTGTGGATGAGGTATATGCTTCAGTCATCACCGCCGGCACCCACCTGGCCCCCACCATCAAGGTAGCCGAAGCCGCCAAGGTGATCGAGAACTCACAAAGGGATATCAACATCCCTTTGTGAATGAACTAGCCAAGATATTCAACAAGATGGACATCGACACACAGGATGTACTGGAAGCAGCCGGCACCAAGTGGAACTTTTTGCCCTTCAAACCGGGGCTCGTAGGCGGCCACTGTATCGGGGTCGATCCCTATTATCTGGCACAGGCCGCACAGCGGTATGGGTATAATCCTGAGATCATTCTTTCCGGACGTCGCATCAATGATGGCATGGGCGAGTATGTGGCCGATCAGGTGGTGAAGTTGATGCTCAAGAAAGGGATTCAGGTGCTTGGGTCAAATGTGCTGGTTTTAGGCTTTACCTTCAAGGAAAACTGTCCCGACGTGCGCAACACCAAGGTGATCGACATCATCAAGACGCTGGAAGAATACAATGCCGACGTCACCATTTACGATCCCTGGGCCAATCCAGCCATAGCAAAACATGAGTATGGTGTGGAGCTGCAGAATGAGCTTCCAGATGAAGTGTTTGATGCGGTAATTTTAGCCGTGGCGCACAACGAGTTTAAGAGTCTTGATTTGAAGCAGATTACCAACGGTGTGAGCGTACTATATGATGTGAAGGGTATATTGAGTGAAGAGGTGATTGATGGGAAGTTATAAACATAGGAATAGTAATTTATAATATAAGAGCATGAAAGGAATCGTCCTTGCCGGAGGCTCCGGCACCCGGTTGTATCCCATCACAAAGGGAGTAAGCAAGCAGTTGTTGCCCATCTACGACAAGCCGATGGTCTATTATCCCATTTCAGCACTCATGCTAGCGGGTATAAGAGAGATTCTGATTATCTCTACCCCACAAGACCTGCCCGGTTTTGAGCGACTGTTGGGTGATGGTAGCGATTATGGCGTCAATTTCCAGTATGCCGAGCAGCCCAGTCCCGATGGACTGGCACAAGCTTTTATCATCGGTGAAGAATTTATTGGTGACGATAGTGTTTGTCTTGTTTTGGGAGATAACATCTTTTACGGACAAGGATTTCGTCCCATGTTGGTGAATGCGGTTGAGAATGCCGAACAGCACAACAAAGCCACCGTGTTTGGTTATTATGTGAATGATCCTGAACGTTATGGCGTGGCAGAGTTCGACAAAGAAGGCAATGTGTTGAGTATAGAAGAGAAGCCCACCAATCCGAAATCGAATTATGCCGTCGTAGGCCTTTATTTATATCCCAACAGTGTGGTCGGGATTGCAAAGAAGATCAAACCCTCCGCACGCGGAGAGCTTGAAATCACTACAGTAAACCAGGAGTACCTGAAAGAACAATCACTCAAGGTACAGCAATTGGGCAGAGGGTTTGCCTGGCTCGATACAGGTACCCATGAATCGTTGTCCGAAGCCTCCACCTTTGTAGAGGTGATTGAGAAAAGGCAAGGATTGAAAATTGCCTGCCTGGAAGAAATTGCATACAAGAGAGGTTGGATCAATCGTGACGATATCCTCCGTCTTGCAGAACCGATGAAGAAAAACCAATACGGACAATATCTCCTGAATCTTATCAAATGAGCTACAAAAGAAATATATTGATCACCGGTGGCGCCGGATTTATCGGCTCTCATGTGGTGCGGCTTTTCGTGAACAAATATCCTGATTACAGGATTATCAACCTTGATAAACTGACCTATGCAGGGAACCTCAACAACCTTCGTGATGTCGAGAATCAACCAAACTATACCTTTGTTAAGGAAGATATCTGCAACCTGGAGAGGATGGTCGAGTTGTTTGATGAATATAATGTTGACGGGGTGATTCACCTTGCCGCTGAAAGCCATGTAGACAGGAGTATTACCGATCCCTTTACCTTTGCACAAACCAATGTGATGGGTACTCTATCCCTGTTGCAGGCCGCAAAAGAGAAATGGAAAGGTAATTATGAAGGGAGGCTCTTTTACCACGTCTCTACCGATGAGGTATATGGTGCTTTAGGGTTTGATGACACCCTATTCACGGAAGAGACGCGGTATGATCCGCACAGTCCCTATTCTGCCTCAAAGGCGGCCAGCGATCATTTTGTCCGGTCCTATCATGATACCTATGGACTACCCATCGTGATCTCCAATTGCTCCAACAATTACGGTCCCTATCAGTTTCCTGAGAAACTGATTCCGCTTTTTATACACAATATCCGCAACAATAAACCGCTACCAGTGTATGGTAAAGGAGAGAACGTCCGCGATTGGCTTTATGTGGAAGATCATGCCAAAGCAATCGAACTAATTTTTAATCAAGGGAAACTGGGAGATACTTACAACATCGGTGGTTTCAATGAATGGAAGAACATCGATTTAATCAAAGTGATCATCAAAACCGTAGACAAACAGTTGGGCAATCCGGAAGGGACATCGGACCATTTAATTACCTATGTGACAGATCGTGCAGGTCACGACCTGCGTTATGCCATTGATGCCACCAAAATTAAGCAAGAATTGGGTTGGGAACCTTCCTTACAGTTTGAAGAAGGGATAGAAAAGACAGTGAAATGGTATCTCGAAAACGAAATATGGCTTAACAACGTTACCAGCGGAGATTACCTGCAGTATTACGAACAGATGTACGGCAAGAGGTAACTAAATGTCTCTTAAACAAAAAACCGTTAGCGGGTTACTTTGGAGTTTTGTGGATACAATGGCCGGGCAAGGGATTACCTTTGTCGTAGGTATTATCCTTGCAAGGCTGTTATCACCAAGAGAATTCGGTTTGATCGGTATGATTACCGTATTCATTGCTATCTCCGAGTCATTTATCAACAGTGGTTTCAGCAGTGCTTTAATACGAAAAAAAGATTGTACCGATACTGATTTTTCTACGGTATTTTTTTTCAACCTGGCAGCAGGTATTCTTTTTTTTGTACTGCTTTTTTTCTCTGCTCCTGCCATCAGCAATTTCTTCAATGAGCCGGAGCTGATAGCTATACTACAGGTACTGGGTATTGTACTGATCATCGATTCACTTACCCTGATTCAGCGGACCATCCTTACCAAAAGAATCGATTTCAAGCTGCAGGCACGAATTTCAGTAATTGCCTCAATTGGGTCGGGTGTTATTGCTATTGCGATGGCATTTTATGGTTTTGGGGTATGGGCCTTGGTAGCTCAGAGAATTGTCAAACAAGGACTCAACTCTCTTTTTCTCTGGATGTGGAATCGTTGGAAACCGTTGCTGGTTTTCAGTGTAAAATCGTTTAAGGAATTGTTTGGATTTGGAAGTAAACTGCTTTTAAGCGGATTGATTGATACGATTTACAGGAATGTATACTATCTGATTATTGGTAAATTTTTCTCCGCCCAAGAATTGGGGTTTTATACAAAAGCAAATGAATTTAAAAATCTTCCTTCTCAAAACTTAAATTCAATTATCGGCAGAGTGACTTATCCTGTTTTATCCACATTGCAAGATGATATTCCCAGATTAAGAAATAACTACCAAAAGCTGATTCGGTCAGTGATGTTCATTACCTTCATCCTGATGTTGGGAATGGCAGCAGTGGCGGAACCGATGATTCATACGCTGATTGGTGCCAAATGGGAGCCGGCAATCATTTATCTGCAGATGCTCTGTTTTGTGGGGATGATGTATCCGTTGCATGCTTTGAATCTAAACATGTTGCAAGTGCAAGGTAGATCAGACCTATTTTTGAAATTGGAGGTGATCAAAAAGATCATAGCAATTCCAACCATTGTGATCGGCATATTTTTCGGAATAAAAATGATGATTGGCGGGATGATGGTCAATACGCTTATCGCATATTACCTGAATAGTTATTGGAGTGGAAAGAAAATTGGATACTCCTTTACACAGCAAGTGAAAGACATTTTACCCTCTTTTTTTCTTGCATTGACAATGGGAGTTGCGGTATATCTTTTGGGTAAAGTGTTGCCATTCTCTTATCCTATAAAACTAATCATTCAAATTGTATTCGGAGCTCTATTTGTACTAGTGATCAGTGAAGTCACAAAATTCAGGGATTATATTTTTGCAAAACAGTTGGTATTAGAAAAGATTCATTCAATCAAAAAAAGATAAATATGGAAAAGCCCATATATGTAACACAACCCACATTGCCCGATTTAGAGGAATTTATTCCTTACCTAAGAGAAATTTGGGACAATAAAATCCTTACTAATAACGGACCAATGCACAAAGAGTTAGAGAAAGAGTTGGCATCATTTCTGGGTGTGCCATATATCTCACTCTTTGCCAACGGTACTTTGGCCTTAGTCACAGCTCTTCAGGCGTTAAGAATCACAGGAGAGGTGATCACCACTCCATACAGCTTTGTAGCCACAACCCATAGTCTGTGGTGGAATAACATTAAACCTGTATTTGTAGACATTGAACCTGAGTTTGGCAACCTTGATCCGGATAAAATAGAAGCAGCCATCACTCCAAAAACAACTGCCATCATGCCAGTACATGTATATGGCAATCCTTGTCATGTAGAGAAGATTCAGAAAATAGCCGATATCTATGGATTAAAGTTGATATACGATGCAGCACATGCTTTTGGAGTAAAATATAAAGGTGGTAGTATTCTCAATTATGGAGACCTGTCCATTTTAAGTTTCCATGCAACAAAGGTATTCAATACCTTTGAGGGAGGAGCCATTATCAGCCATGACAGTGCAACCAAACAACGGATAGATTACCTGAAGAACTTTGGTTTTGCCGGAGAAACCACCATTATGGCACCCGGTATCAATTCAAAAATGAATGAAGTGCAGGCCGCCATGGGATTGCTACAATTGAAATCATTCAATGAGAGTATCGAAAAACGTAAAATTGTTGCAAACAAATATAGAGAGTTGTTGAAAGATGTGAAAGGAATATCGATGCTACCTGAACCACCGGAAACAATAAGCAACTATGCATATTTTCCGATATTTGTAGATGAGCAAGAATATGGAATGAGCAGGGATGCATTGTATGAAAAACTAAAGCAGAATAATATATTTGGGCGGCGTTATTTTTATCCGCTGATCAGCGAGTTTTCCATGTACCGAGGATTAGAATCTTCTGCTCCGGAGCATTTACCGATAGCTCACAAAATGGCAAATGAGGTAATATGTTTGCCAATTTATCCTGAATTATCTGTGAATCTTATTGAGAAAATTTCTAATATAATTTGTTTGTAATGCAGAAAAGAGTCCTGTTTCTGGGTGGAGCCTATGCACAAATCCCGATTATTAAAGAAGCGAAAAACAGGGGATGGTATATAATCACATGTGATTATTTACCTGATAATCCAGGGCATAAATTAGCAGATGAATATTACAATGTAAGTACTACTGACTTTCAAGGGGTATTAGAATTAGCTAAACAAGTTAATCCCGACTTTGTAATTGCTTACGCTTCTGATCCGGCTGCACCAACTGCAGCGTATGTTTCTGAACAATTAGGATTACCAGGTAATTCTTACAAGAGCGTACAACTATTATCCGAAAAAGATCTATTCCGAAATTTTTTATCAGATAATGGATTTAACACTCCGAAATCTATAAGTATAATTGATGACAATGATAAAAGCAAAGCGAGTTCATTGAATTTTCCAATCATTGTAAAACCAACGGATTCATCAGGTAGCAAAGGGGTTTCAAAAATTGATAACTTTTCTCAATTAAATCATGCGGTTGAGTATGCCTTAACATTCTCCCGGAATAAACGGATTATTGCTGAAGAATATATAGAAAGTGATGGCGCTCAAATTCATGGTGATGGCTTTATTGTTAACGGGAAATTGATCTTTCATTATTTGGGAGACCATCATTATGATAAACGAATAAATCCATTTGTTCCATATTCAACAACATGGCCGAGTATAAAAGGAGAAAATGTTATTTCTGAAATAGAGAAAGAACTTAAGAGAGCAATATCACTATCTGGATTCAAAAATGGAGCAGTTAATATTGAGGTTAGAATATCAAAAACTGGTGAAATATATATAATGGAAATTGGCCCCAGGAGTGGTGGAAATTTTGTTCCTCAAGTCATCAATTATGCTACTGGTTTTGATATGATCTGTGCTTCACTTGACCTTTTTGAAAATAAAAAAATTATAATACTGAATTCCAAAAAAAATCATGCTGCGTATTATGTCTTGCATAATGATAAAGAAGGGGTATTAAAAGATATTTCATTAGCAGAAGAAATAAAAAAATATATTAAGGAGTTTCATCAATATATTCACCCAGGAGGTAAAGTTTATTCGTTCCAGGGTGCAAATGCCGCAATTGGAGTACTTCTTCTTCTTTTTAGTTCTCAAGAAGAGATGGATTATTACATCGACAATATGAATAAGTTTGTAGAAATTCAGCTCGAAGCTTGATAACTATGAGTATAGGCGGATATTTTGAGTTGGAATTATCACGTGGTGAAGAATATCATAGTGATGCAATTCGTTTGAATACAGGGCGCAATGCCTTTGAATATATATTAAGAGCAAAGAAATACAATAAGGTATATCTACCATATTATACTTGTGATGTAATGCTTGAGCCAATCACAAAATTGAATCTTGATTATGAATTTTATTTTATCGATTCAAATTTTGTGCCCATTTTCAATTATAGCAATGTTCAGGAGAATGAGGTATTTGTATACAACAACTATTTTGGGATCTGTGACGAACAGACAAGAGAAGTTGCACCTCATTGCAAAAATCTAATTATCGACAATTCACAGGCATTTTATTCAAAACCGATTAAAGGTGTTGATACGTTTTACTCACCTCGAAAGTTCTTCGGGCTTCCTGATGGCGCATATCTTTATACAGATAAATTACTTGATTTCAATTTAGAAAAAGATATCTCTTACAAACGCTGTGAACATTTGTTAGGCAGAATAGACTCGGGGGCTGAGACGCATTTCCATTCTTATAAAGAAAACAGTAAAGATCTTTCTAATCAGCCAATAATGGAAATGTCAAATCTGACTAAAAGGTTGCTTGCTTCTATCGATTACAATACAATTGCTGATATACGAAGAAAAAACTTCTATTTTATTCATAAAGAAATAGGGGAAAAGAATAAAATACGATTAGATGTTTCATCTTCAGAAGTACCAATGGTTTATCCATTGTTCGTTGACAATGGGGCTTTATTAAAACAAAAGCTTATTGAAAAAAAAATTTATGTGGCAACTTATTGGCCAAATGTTTTTGAATGGGCTGAGTTAAATAGTTTTGAAAATGAATTGGCGAAAAATTTAATAGCAATACCTGTTGATCAAAGATATAGTGAAAATGACGTTGATGCAATCTTAAATATATTATTCAAGTTTCGCAAGTTGCTAACTTGCCGATTTTAGTTCATAAAAGTTGATA
>ENA-UOOR01002889-UOOR01002889.1-fermentation-metagenome-genome-assembly--contig:-NODE-2889-length-16269-cov-2.635377_pt1 | contig 16269 bp, 8 predicted proteins | sample MGYA00245780_ERZ724029 | MGnify/ENA primary metagenome ERZ724029 (study PRJEB28704, sample SAMN03018315) | fermentation metagenome | biome: anthropogenic terrestrial biome; feature: soil; material... | reverse complement strand
ATCATCCAAGTAGCCATCGGAAATACTGCCCACATAAATAGATTAAGGATAAAAAAGACTGTGCCTGCACATAACCAATAATTTAACCCCGACATGAGTTTTTGCTGTGGCAAAAAAACAAGGAATAAGCAGGGAAGCAGGTTAAAGAGAATGATCCACCAAAAAGCTGAACTGTGCTGCATTCGATACATGGTGGTATTGAGTGCTGGTTGCCATGCAATCAAGGACAGATACATATTCAAATGTACGAATACATCAAGCAGGGTCGAAAAACTATATAGCAATGCAGTGGCGCACGCTCTGAGTGGATTTCGACCATACAGCACCCCTAAATAACTGTATGACATAGTTAACCTGCGATCTTGATTCTAAGGTTTCTAATTTTTTTAAAGTTAATAAGTATTTAAACGTTTTTAAATAATTTTAGAGTCATGGTATTGCACCTTGATTTATCAAGGTGCAAAACAGATTGAAGCAAATTTATGTCTATATTCAAATCACTATTTTAAGTGATTTTCCGAGACATTTTAGAATATTTTATTTAAATACACGCCACACAGCTAATATGCTTGAAAGTACAATTAAAACAATCGAAACATACCACGGCGAGATAATGGCAATCGATAGGAAAATTGCCATGATGCTGCCAAATACCCAACTACGCTTTTGCTGATGTTCCACTTGTAGGCGCATGCTTTGTAGTTCATTGAGTTGTTTTGCATGCCATGCCGACTGATTTTTCAAGCCATTGAGGCTATCAATCATCAAGGTTGGTAAATCTTGTGCACCGAGTAACAGGTCAGGAATTTTTTGTCCGAGTTCTTTAAGATTTTTCTGCGGATTCATTTGGGCTTTAATCCAATCCGTCAAGATTGGTTTAGCCAAACTCCAAATGTCTAATTCAGGGTAAAGGTCTGTGCCCAAGCCTTCTACATGTACCAAAGTTTTGAGCAACAACATCAATTGTGGTGGAATTTCCAGATGGAAACGACGGGCAATATCCATCACTTGAATCAGGATGCCGGCAAAGTCCAGTTCGTGCATTGGTTTAGAAACCATTGGCCCGACGGTGCGGCGCATTTCACGCGCCAAAGCATCTTGATCTGTACCCGGTGGAATCCAACCCGCTTGATGCACAATTTGAATCAGCTGCATAAAGTCGCTGTTCATCACTGCAAGCAACATGCGTGCAACGGTCATTTGGTCGTGCTTCGACAGCTCGCCCATAATCGCGCAGTCCAATGCAATAAAGCGTGGATTACTTGGATTAATAGTTTCAACAAACACGTTACCCGGATGCATATCCGCATGGAAGAAGTTATCGCGGAACACTTGGGTAAAGAAGATGGTCAGCCCTTTTTCCGCCAAATCTTTACGATCCATGCCCAAACGGTCAAAAGTCGCAATATCTGAAATTGGCACACCGGTAATGCGTTCTTCAACCATCACATCACGGCTGTCCATATAGACTTCAGGCACATACATCATGCTTGAACCCGTGAAGTAATGACGCATACGGCGGGTATTGTCTGCTTCTAAAGTCAAATCCAATTCATTCAAAATAATTTGACGATAGTCCTGAATAATTTCAGATAAATGTAATGCGCGTGCTGCTTCTAAACGTTTCTCTAGGAACTGGCCCAGCCATTCTAAAATTTCAAAATCTTGCAGAATTTGGTTGCCAATATTCGGACGAGTCACTTTGACCACAACTTCACGACCATCATGCAGCGCTGCGGTATGCACTTGAGCAATCGATGCAGCAGCAAGCGGTTGTTCGTCAAAGCGGGCAAACAAGGTATTTACATCGGCCTTGAGTGATTCTTGAATACGCATTTTTGCGACATCATTACCAAATGGTTTGACTTGATCTTGTAATAAAACAAGCTGTTTTAAAACTTCGGGTGGAATCAAATCACGACGGGTCGATAAAAGCTGTCCGAGCTTAATCGCAAGCGGGCACATTTCTTCCATCGCCTCTTTGAGTTTGAGCGGATTTTTACGCTCACGGCTCGACCATGCCGCAGGGTGCATGCGAATGATGGACAGAATATGACGGGCTTTTTCAGGTAATTCTTCCGCAGGAAACAACGTGTCGAGTCTATAGTGCGCAGCAATGCGCCAAAGGTCGAGTAAACGTGAAACGTGCGGAATCATATATGTAATTACCTAGTCTTAAATGTTGTCTTGTAAGGAATCAATTTGATTTTGCAGTTGCTGAATTTTAGCTTCTGCACGGTCTAAATTTTGATTCAAAATACGGGTGTCTTGATTCAGGTCGTCCATCTGCCAGCGTGGGGCAAGCAAGCCTGAATCTTCTTTTAATGCGTCTTCAGCAAAGAACAAATGGCTTTGTAAAGTACGTTTAAGATGTTTCGGTGCAAGTTGCAGCTTGCCAATTTCATGAGCAAGGCTCGGGCCAATCCATGGACTTAAATGTGCAGCCAAATCCGGTTCAGCTTGCTGCATGATGCGCTGAATATCTTGCAATAAGTGATAATCACCTTGCAGTGGAATATTGCCAACATCTTCAGCTAACAGCAGTTTTAACAATTCAATCACGGTTTTGACATGCAGCGTCGCTGTGGCTTCTGTAATTTGCTTTTGCTGTTCAAACGGACGCTGTTCGAAGATGGATGCGGCTTCAGTATGGCCTGTTGGTGTAGGTTCTAAGCGAACTTTTTCTTGGTCAAAGAATACATCCACTGATAGCTGTGGTGAGTCGATTACCACACGCAGCATTTTGCCTTGCAATTCATTGAGTTGGATACGGGTGATCGTATCCAAATCAATTACATGATGAATTAATCGTTCAACTGCACCGAGTGCTAGAATCGACCACATAGTTCAGCCTGCGGTATTAAAGTTTGAAACCACGGTGTACCGCAACGATACCACCTGTTAAGTTGTGGTAGTCGCAGTTTTGGAAGCCTGCATTTTCCATCATGCCTTTCAGGGTGCGTTGGTCTGGATGCATACGAATAGATTCTGCAAGGTATTTATAGCTTTCTGAATCGTTTGCAATCAGCTTGCCCATAATTGGTAGCGCAGTGAATGAGTACATGTCATAGAGTTTTGAGAATGGCTCAAACACAGGTTTTGAGAACTCTAAAATCAATAAGCGACCACCTGGCTTAAGCACGCGGTACATGGCTGCAAGCGCAGCATCTTTGTCTGTCACGTTGCGTAGGCCAAATGAAATAGTCAATAGGTCAAAGCTGTTGTCTGCAAATGGTTCTAGCGTTTCAGCATTGGCCAAAACGAAATCAACATTGGTACAGCCAGCATCAATTAGACGATCACGACCAACATTCAACATTGATTCATTAATATCTGACAGTACGACATGACCTGTTGGGCCGACTTCACGACTGAAGACTTTAGCCAAGTCACCAGTACCACCTGCGATATCAAGCACGTGTTGACCACGACGAACACCCGACATATTAATGGCAAAACGTTTCCAAAGACGGTGAATGCCAAATGACATTAAGTCATTCATGATGTCGTATTTGCTTGCAACAGAGTGGAAAACTTCAGCTACTTTTTGTGCTTTATCTTCACTGTTTACGGTTTGATAGCCGAAGTGCGTTGTTGCACCGACGTTGCCGGTATTAGCACCACGTGGCAAATTGTATTTAGGTACTGAACCAGTCACAGGCGTATCGGTCAGGCGTTGTTCTAAAGATTGTTGCTGACCTTGTGCTGTCCCTTGTGGTAATGGCTCAGTTAAGAATGGACTCGCTTTGTCTGTATTTTGTGCCGACTCAGGTGTAGGGGCGGGCGTTTGATTCTCGTTAGACATTAGAGTCACTCCTAACATATAAATAGGGTTAATGTTGCTTTGCAAGCATGATGACAGATTCTCTGTGCTTATACAGCAGTCATATTGCATTTGTTATGAATAATATACAGAAAAAATAAGGATCTGCTGTAATTGCTTTGCAAATCCCCTATAAAAAATCTGAATTCTACTGCTGCACTTTGCGTCTTAGCATAACCCATGCTGCGCCAAAGTGCAGGCATTTTGCCTTATGCCGCAGGGCGAAACGGGTTTGGATCACCAGCATGCACACGCTGAACAATTTGACGTTCTACCGCGGTAAATTCACGGACAAATTTTTCTGCGGACTTCAGTGGTTTCATGGCAAGGAAGCCGTCTTGCATAAAGTCATACATGATTTCAAAGTTGTATTTGCTGGCTGCACCTTTACACATTTTGAACGCTGTATAAACCATAAATGAACGCATATATTTATCGAGGTTACGACCTAAATCATCAAGCAATTGTAATTGTAATAAACGGTCTTTTCCTTGATCTAACTTTAAATAGGTAAGGCGCATCATCTCATCTGTTAAGGGGGGATTTGATGGATAATCTTCTAACAGTTGCATTGCCACTTGCTCATCTAATTGCACCGCTAAAATGGCCAATTGCACACCAGATGTGCCAGTTTTAATGGCGTTATCAGGAATGAGTTTTTCTGCTTTGTGTGCAATCTGTTGTGCTAACGCATCGAAGTCGGGGCCGCCATATAAACGATTAATAAAATATTCCGACATTAACACATTGTGCTTTTCTGCAAATTGTTTGGCATGGGTGTGTTGCATACGCTGCTTTTGCCACTGCTGCACATCTTGTAAACGCGCTAAAATTTCTGGCTTTTTGTGATAATTCAATTGGTAATACAATTCAAGTAAATCATCCAGTACCGCAAGTTTGGACATTCGGTGTCTCAATTATTTTTTCAGATAAATGAATCTTAGTAGGTGTTTCGGCTTCCTGCTATGACAAACTGATCAAAGAGCGATACAAACTGGGTCAGTTTGTTGCAGAAATAGCCAGTTTAGGCGTACTTAATTTGACATGAAATGCATTGTTGCAAATTTAAAGGCGTGGTTATACTGAAATCAGAACGAAAATAAACAGGTTAATCATGCGCGAAGAAGAAACAGAATTTCAATTAATGGATGAAGAACAACTCTCTGTTGATTTAATTGAAGCCCAGTATCAATTGAAAAATACCAGTCGTCAGCCGAATGCGAAAAGTGTACTGATTTTAGTGAGTGGAATTGAGTTGGCGGGTAAAGGTGAAGCCGTTAAACAACTACGTGAATGGGTTGATCCACGTTATCTGCGGGTAAAAGCCGATGCGCCAGTTATGTTTAATCAGAAACAAACCTTTTGGCAGTCCTACGCACGTTTTATTCCTGCAGAAGGGCAGATTATGGTGCTGTTTGGCAATTGGTACAGTGATTTGCTCAGTACAGCCATGCATGTTTCTAAGCCCTTGGATGAAACGCTATTTGATGACTATGTTGAAAATATGCGAGCTTATGAACAAGACCTGAAAAATAACAATGTCGATGTGATTAAGATTTGGTTTGATCTGTCTTGGAAATCGTTGCAGAAGCGTTTGGATGATATGGACCCAAGCGAAGCGCGTTGGCATAAATTGCATGGCTTAGATTGGCGTAATAAAAAACAGTATGACAATTTACAGCGCTTACGTCAGCGATTTACGAACGATTGGATAATCATTGATTGCGAAGATGAGCAGGTACGTGATCAGCAATTTGCGCAGCATATTTTAACGACGTTGAAGCATTGTCCAGTGCATCCGAACAAAGCAGTCGGGCGTTGGAAACAAGCGAAAATTCCTGAAGCATTATTACAACCCAATACAGAGGTTGCTGATGCGGCAGCCTATAAGCAAGAACTGAAAAAGCTCAGTCGTAAAGTTGCTGAAGCGTTACGCTTTGATAGCCGCAATGTGGTGATTGCATTTGAGGGCATGGATGCAGCCGGCAAAGGTGGGGCAATTAAGCGCATTGTGAAAAAACTCGACCCTCGTGAATATGAAATTCACACTATCGCCGCACCTGAAAAGTATGAGTTGCGTCGACCATATTTATGGCGTTTTTGGAATAAAATTTTGCCAGAAGAAAAGATCACTATTTTTGACCGCAGTTGGTATGGTCGCGTTTTGGTTGAGCGAATTGAAGGCTTTGCTAACGATGTGGAATGGCAACGCGCTTATGATGAAATTAATCGTTTTGAAAAGGACTTATTTGACAGTCAAACGGTGGTCATAAAGTTTTGGTTGGCCATTAGTAAAGATGAACAGGCGCTGCGTTTTAAAGCACGTGAGGAAGCAGCACATAAGCGTTTTAAAATTACTCCAGATGATTGGCGTAACCGCGAGCGGTGGGATGATTATTTGAAAGCCGCGGCTGATATGTTTGAGCGAACCAATACTGCATATGCGCCATGGCATATTGTTTCGACCAATGATAAACACAATGCTCGTTTAGAAATTTTGAAAACCATTTTAAAGCAATTAAAAGCGGATTAAGTTGAAGCGTGTACACTTAATATAAACCCCGCACATGGCGGGGTTTATATTGTTAAATAGATCTATCCGTCTTAGCCATTTTGTGGGGTGGGTGTCGGTTGATTTGGAAATTTTTGTTGAATGCGTTTAGCCAGTTGGTAGCTTTCTTCAACATGGGTTTCAGCGACTTTTTTCATCACAATATAGCCCAAAGTGGCTGCTATGGCCTGGCCGCCGAGTGGAATAAATTTCGTCACTTGTTTGGTGATGTACTTCGCTGCAATATTATTGAGTGATTTCTTCATGGCAGTTCGTGCAACCACGAGACCAGAGAACTCGACACCACGTTTACGCAGCTCACTCCAGTGAATTTGTTTGGTTTTGGGGTCATAGACACTGATTTGTTCAGGTGCTAAACCAAAGCGATTGTTAATTTCTGGAATTAACTGTGACAAGATGCCAACGTCAATCACCACATCTAAAAATGGCACAGGAATAATCGCAGCGCCTGCAGAAAAGTAAGCACGTTTTTTGATGAGTTCAAGGCATTCGGCACGAATAATTTCCAGATTTAGGTTGGGATCAATTGATTCTGGAATGTTGTCTATTTTCATAAGCAGATACCCTTAAAGCAATATTGGTTTTTTTCTCATAAAGTATCATTAAGATACTTGTTTAAAAGCATTTTTTGCAATCTATTGTCTTGTCAAAGTCGCATAGACAGTCGAAGATGTATAGTAAATAATCATTGTTATTTTGTAGTAGTTGGTCACGTAGGCGGTATAGGTAAAACATGGCAATACACGTAATTCAAAGTCAGCGCATCGAAGTATTGGTGGATTGTCTGATTGATCAGCTCAAAACCCAGCAATCAACCAATGCGCTGTCTGTGTTACAAGAGCGCCATATTGTTGTCCCCGATCAAGCTATTGCCACGTGGCTAGAACAGCAGATTTCAGAAAAAATCAGCATCAGTGCCAATATCAAGCATCACCGCAAAATTTTAGGCTTACAGTGGAAAGCCTATGAGTGGGCGCTACCGACCAAACAAGATCGTGAGCGGATTAAAGGGATTAACACGCCGCCTTTAATTATGCAGTGGCGCATTTATCATGGCCTAGCGCAATTCATTCAATCTGATAGCCTGGACACCGCAAATACACCTGCCGATTTACAGGTGTTGTTGCAACGTGTGTATGACAATAGCGCCAATTTATCCGATCTGAATAAACGAAAAAGTAAACGTCAGGAAATGCTGTATTGGATTGCAGCGCAAGTCACACGATTATTTACAAACTATGCAACCTATCGTGGCAGTTGTATTCATACCCCAGATGAAGGTGTAGAAACATGGGTGTGTCCACATTGTGATACCGATTGGCTCAGTGCGTGGACAAAAAATAAGCCACTCGATGTATTGCAATTAACTGGATTTAAGCCTGATCAAGCAGCGGAATATTTACCGACTCAAGCGGCACAGTTAGAGCAATGGCAACGCTGGCTTTGGCATGCATTGTTCCAAAAAGACTTTAATGATCGCTTTGAGATTGATAACAAATTTTGGCAGGCGCTACGCCAAGCTGAATACCATCATCAGCAGCAATTGGAGTTCTCTTTGGGGGATGGTTCTGTCGATGAAGATGATGAACGTCACCAAACCTATAATGGCTTACCTGCACAAATTTTTGTTTTTACCACCTTGGAATTACCGCCTGCACAGTTGAAATTTCTGTATCGACTTGGTGAGTTCACAGAAGTTCACTTACTTTATTTCAACCCATCGCGTGAATATTGGGCAGATATGGTCGATCCGGTGTGGAAAGACCGCTATAACTTGAAATTACAGCAGCGTTATATTGAACGAAACCCTAAGGTGACGACGGAACAAATCCAAGCCTATTTAAATACCACCAATGCAGAGCTACGTGAGTCACAACATTCGCTGTTAACCCGTTTAGGGAAGCGTGCGCGTGATAATTTTGCCTTATTGGTGAATATGTCAGGTGGTGAAGGTTGGGAAGATGTCTTTCCTGAAGATGAACCCAATACATTACTTGGGCAGATTCAGCATGACATTATGACTTTGCAAGAGCCAGAAAAACATGGCTATGCCTTAGCGCCAGAAGATCAATCCATTCAATTTCATGTTTGTCATTCTAGTTTGCGTCAACTGGAAGTGTTGCGAGACCAATTGGTACGATGGTTGGCAGCAGGAACACCTGAAGCACCTCGTCATCCGAGCGATGTTTTGATTTTGGTGCCGAATTTAAAAGAGCTGGAACCGCATATTCGTACGGTGTTTTCAACGACCCGTGGTATTGCACGCACGGCTCAAGATTTGCCATATATTCCAGTGAAAATTGCTGGGGTGATTAGCCAAGATGTAAATAATGCGTGGCAAGCTTTTGTTGGGCGCATTGAAATTAGCCAAGGGCGATTTACCGCTGAAGACTTTCACGATTGGCTGAATTTAAATGCAGTACAGCATTATTATCAACTTGATCATGTACAAATGGAACGCATGATGGAATTGTTGATCAATGCTGGTTTCCGTCGTGGCTTAGACGAACAGCATATGCAGGCGTATTTGGCTGAAAATGATCAGGACTATCGCTACACCTTTAAATTTGCCTTAGATCGTTTGGTTTTGGGAGTGGCGATTCCGCAGCATGTGGTTTTTGCTGACACTTTAAGTTTTGCAGGCGTTTTAAGTGCCGACTTTGAATTGGTGCAGACGCTTATCCAAATTTATCAAGATATTGCAGAACGTCGAGAGTGGTTAAATCCACAGGCAGCAACATTGCCATGTCATTCAGTGCAACAGTGGCTTGAACATTTAGATGCAGATTTGAAGCCTTTTGCTGAAACAGGTGGCCGTGCTTTTGAGGATATTCGTAAAGTATTACGTGCAGTGACACAGCGACTACATAATGCGCAAAGTGAGAAAGTTGGTTCATTGCCAGAGAGTTTTGATTTGCCTTTGATGCTGATTTTAAAAGAAATACAGCAAAGTTTAGAGGCTTCGGCTGAGCAGGCTGAACCGACCGGATCAGTTACTTTTGCCGATATTGGTAAAGTGCGCCAAGTACCGTATGACTTGGTGGTCTTGATGAATATGGATAGTGGCAAGTTTCCACGCCGTGATCAGCAAGTGCCTTTTGATTTGATGGAATTGCTTAAACCGGTATTGGGTGATCGTTCACGCTTAGAAGACGATAAGGGGGCATTTCTAGACGCCTTATTATTTGCACGGCAGTCGCTCTGGCTGTTCTATAACGGCTTCGATGTCAATGATGGTGAAAGCCGTGAGCCGTCTTCGGTTTTATATGAATTTAGCCAATTTTTAGCCAAGATGATCTGTCCTCAAACATTAGATCAGCCGCATGAAGCTATGCTGGATTTAGAGGGTTTACGGATACCTCAGCAGCTTGAAGCGCTCTATCACGTTCATCCCTTACAACCGTTTGATCCGAAAGGTTTTCAGCCAAGTAAAAGTTTACGTTTTCAAGACCAATGGTTTGCGGTGGCGGAGCAAATTCAGCACAGCGCTGGCCCACGTCAGCCTTGGATTAACCGTGATTATCCAGTCGTGGAAGATACTGAAATACGAGTGTTGGATGGGCAGGAGTGGATTAAAGATGTAGTATTTCCTGCACGTTTGTACCTAAAAACACTTGGGGTGGCCAGTGTTTACACGGGTGATCAATTGCCGCAGCAAGAGCCTCTATTGCTCGATAAATTGCAGCAATATCATGTGCGTGAACTACTACAAAAACATTATGTTCAGCCCAATGCAGTACTTCATACCACAACACAAACAGATGATGAAACAGACGGCAGAATTGAGCCAGATATTGCGTTGTTCCAAGATGTGCTGCCTGTCGGACATACCCGCACAGGTACATGGAAAATTAGCTTAGCAGAGCAAGCACAATTAGTTCAGCGTTTGGATGGTCGTCAGATCACTGCGACCACACAGCAAAACTTAAATATTGAGGACAATTTACTCTTAAGTATTCAAGTACCTGAAGATCAGCATGCAACACTTTGGTTGAGTTGCATGGCCTCGAGTGCCAAGCCGAAGCGCCAAACCCAAACCTGGTTGGAATATTTACTTTGGCTAAGTTATTTGGACTTAGGTGAAGATGGGGCGCAATACGTCCGTGAGGTGATTTGTAATGATAAAACCATCATCTGTCATGGCTTGAGTTCTGCACAAGCCAAACAGCAATTAGCAAGTTGGTTTGGTTTGTGGCGACATGCACAAAAACGGCCTGTGATTCTGCCTGCGGCACTGATTCGTCAAGAAAAGACCCAATGGGTAGAAAATGAAAATGGACAGGTTGTTCCAGACAATCTGCAAAAATTACAAGATAAATGGCTGAATAATCATAGTTTTGGTATTGAGCTAGAATCTGATGAAGCCAATTGTCACCATCGCGATTGGCGCTTTATTTTACAGCAGCAGGCAGCGGATGAATTATTTCAATTGTCCAGCACATACTATGCTGAACGCCTATATCAGGTCATGGATGATGAACAGGATGGAGTGAAAAAACTAGAGCTGATTAAGCCTGAGGGTAAAAAATGAATATGCCGCAGCACAATATCAACGTTTCGACCAACCCGATTGCGGATATGCATTTCACTGGTCTGCATTGGATTGAAGCCTCAGCTGGGACTGGTAAAACTTATACCTTATCAAGCTTAATGGTGCGTATTTTTCTCGATCGATATCTGCCAAATCAGGTGATTGCGACGACATTTACCCGTAAAGCTACAGCTGAATTAAAGGCACGTGTTCATTTACGCATAGAAGAAACCCGTGATTTTATTTATGGGCTACTGGCCACTTCTGCGTCTGAATTACAAACCTTACAGCAAACGATTAGCGATCCATTGTATCAGCAGGTATTAAAAGATCATGGGCATCATTTAGACTATGCATATCATCGTTTAAATGTAGTACTACAACAGTATGAAGAGCTGTTTGTCGGTACGCTCGATAGTTTTAGCCAAAAGTTATTACGTGAGTTTGCTTTTGAAAGTGGTCGTATTGAACAGGTACAAATCAGTGATGATGAAGACCTGCATATTGAGCGTTTAATTCACGATTTATTGCGTGATTGGATACAGCAGCAGCCTGTACATTTAATTGAGTATTTGATGCTGAATAATCAGCTCAAAGGGCCAGACTATTATTTGAGTGTGGTGAAGGAAAGCTTAAATTTCCCTTCAGTTGATTTGCGCGTACCTGAATTACCTGAAAATACACTGCTGCATTTTGAAAATATCTGTCAACAATTGGTGGAATTGTTGCCACAAACCAAAGTGGAGTTAGCAGGCTGTTTTGATGCTAATAGCGAATATAAAAATTATGTCGAAGCGAAACGATTTACTAAAGGCTCTTTTTTCACGCTATTTAATACTGAATTACCAACCTTCTTGCAACATTTTGAACAGCAGGGAAGCCAAGCTGTCCTTGCCGAGACTGCATCCTTACAATCGATTGTTAAAGGTGTTCGCAAGTTGTTTTTTGATCCTACCAAAAAATTTTGGAAGGATCGTGCTTTTAAAGACAAAGTCGTTGAGGAACAACCGAATGTGCAAACCACGTTTTATCAACATGTGTTTGTACAGCAACTTCGTGCCTTTATTGAAGCGTTTGATCATCTCAATCAAGCGGAACAATATCTGAATTTCTATTTGGCGCAGGAAGTGAAAAAGCGTCTACCACAAGTTCTTCAGCAAGCAGGTGAAACCACATTTTCTCAGCAAATCCGGACTTTGTCGGATGCATTGCAACAGACTTCAGCAGCAGGGAAAGATAGCTTTGCTGCACATGTCTTGGCTCGTTATCCTCTGATTTTAGTGGATGAGTTCCAAGATACCAACCAAGATCAAGATGACATGCTGTCGAGTATTTGGCGGGAAAAAACGCGCTTACAGCAAGGTTGTATGATTATGGTTGGAGATCCCAAGCAGGCGATTTATGGTTTCCGTGGTGGTGATATGTTGACTTATCGCAAAGCACGACATGACATACAAACCAAGGGTGGATGTTGTTATACCTTAAATAAAAACCATCGCTCAGTGAAAAACTTGGTGGAAGTGGTTGATGCCTTGTTTCATCGGCAGATGGACTTTGGTGAACAAGTCGAATACACCCCAATTCAAGCCGGTGAACGTGAACATCCCCCCTTAATTGATCATCAACAAGTCAATCCACAGCCCCTACGTTGGTTACAGCTTGAAGAAGACTCGAATGAAGCAGATCAAGTGGCTTGGCAAATACAAGCCTTACTTAATCAGGCACAGCAGGGACACTTATATTTTCAGGAAAAATCTGGTGCTCGGGCGCTGCAAGCGGACGATATTGCAGTATTGGGACAAAACCATTTTGAATTAGAACAGGTGCAAAAGGCGCTGCAACATTTAGGCGTTCCTTGCTACAAAGCCTCTCGTGAAAGCGTTTATAAAAGTGCAATAGCGCAAGATGTTGCCGCATTGCTGACAGCTATCTTAAACCCTTACCAAGAATCCAAAGTGAAACGTGCCTTACTGAGTCGCTTATTGGGCTACGATTTAAAAGCACTGGTTGAATTAGAACAGCAGCCTGACGGTTTAACCCGAATTATTGAGCAGCTTGAACAGATCCGCTTGATTTGGAATGAGCAAGGTTTTCGTAGCGCATGGAATAGCTGCATGACTCTATTTCAAGTGTGGACACGGTTGGTAGCCGGTCAAAGTCGTGACAATGAACGTACTGTAGTGAATCTGCGGCATCTGACTGAATTATTGAGTCAGCAAAGTGAGCATTACACCGGTGCGCATAAGCTGTACCAGTGGTTTATTCGGCAGATTAATTTAGGCATTAATAATGAAAGTACCCAAGAGCGCAAACTGACGGGAAATTTAGGTGTGCAGCTCATGACTATTCATGCCTCAAAAGGCTTGGAATTTGGTTGTGTATTTCTGTTAGGCGCCAATGCAGGTTTAAGTGAAAAAAGCAGTCTGAATTTTTCTTTAAAGGAAAATCATAAGAAAAGCCTTGGGCTTGAACGAGTGATTGCGGTCAAAACCTCTGATTTACCTGAAGATGACCGACAGCAGCATGAAGCACGAAATGAAGCAGAACATCATCGCCTCTGGTATGTGGCGCTTACCCGTGCCAGTTATCGGGTTTATGCGGTGCTTAGACATTTAGCAGATGAGAAAAAGCAACAAGCGGCCGAGCGTTCAGGGCTAACTTTTTGGCGTGGGTTAACCGCGACATCCTTCAATCATCATGAAAGTTGTGAGGCTGAAGTGCTCAAAGCTGCTTTGGATCACATGGTTCTGCTGAAAGAAGAAACCATAGCACTACAGGCAGATGTGATACCTGTAGGAAATTTTTACCCACGAGAGAAAACCAGCTTTACTGCGTTAACGCGAACTGAACATAAAGTTTATGCGCAGCGAGATCAACTTGCAGCTGTAATCACCGAGACGGATGAGAGTGCGGCAGATGAAGTGGAACAGGCTGAAATGCAAATCGCAACGCATTCTGAACCCATTTCATGGATTAAGAAAAACTTTCCAAAAGGCACAAAGCCAGGGAGCTTTCTGCATAAACTCATGGAAAAAGTCAAATTCAGTACCCCTGACGATCGTTTGGCACAATCCATTACGACCCGTTTTAAAAGTGATGTGGAGTTTGATTCGCCCCACATGCTACAAAAACTGATTAAGCAATTGGGGCCAACAGGGAATGATGAGCAAGACATTGAAAATGTAGTGAATCTAATGCACGAATGGTATTCACAAATCATTCACACACCGCTGCATGGCGGCTTTAGTTTGAGCCAATTGCAAGATGGTGAATACCGTTCAGAAATGGATTTCCACATGAGTTTGGCGGATCGGGCACTTGGAATCCGCAAAATTCGTACATTGTTTGAAAGCTTACAAGAAGCGGATTTGAACATTCAAGACTTGAATGATGTGTTTACTGCACGCTATCTAACTGGTTCAATTGACTTGGTTTATTTTGATGGTCAGCGTTATCACATTGCCGATTATAAGAGTAATTATTTAGGCGAATCTACTGCGCAGTATGACAGTCAGCATATACGTGAAAGCATGAGCCATTCTAGCTATTGGCTACAGGCTGCATTGTACTTGGTGGCTCTACATCGCTATTTAAAAGTGGTGATGAAAGATTACAATATGCGACAGCATTTGGGTGGAGCGAGCTATTTATACCTGCGTGGTATGGATGGTCAAAGCAATGCAGGAGTGCATCATTGGAAACCAGACGATGCATTCATTGAAAAATTAGATGAAATTTTAAGTGCAAAAGCTGAGGTTCAGGCGTGAATAAATCCCTTGGCCAGCAAAATAATGAAATGAAAACAATAGATTGCTCTGTGGATAAGTTTGAGGATAACTGTGTGGAAAATGATCAGAAAAGCTTATCTGTACAGGGTTTGAGCACGACAGAGAAAAATTCATTAAAAAGCACAATTTTAAGCGCTAAAAATGTGCTTGATCCGGCTGAAAATGACCTCGTTATGCCAGATTGGATCGCCTATTTACTGCAGCAATTTGCATCGGATATTAGCGATCAAGCCCAAGCCACGCAGTTAATTCAACAGTTAATGCAAGCAATTGAAAATGGCGACAGTTGTATTCAGATTAATACTGCACAAGTCAGTTGCTTAAAGCATTTGGCTCAGCCTGAAAGTATCGCCCTGAAACAACCGAGTCCTTTTGTTTATGATGATCAATACCTGTATTTATACCGTTATTGGTCACTTGAGTATGCTTTGGCAGTGCAAGTAAAACGGCTAAAACAACAGCCAACTCAAGCACTGGCTGCTGATATTGCGAAAGATTTATTAACAGATACGTTTCAGGTTCAAGCGCTGAATATGGTGTATCAGCAGCATTTAAATATTATTACCGGTGGGCCTGGTACAGGAAAAACCTATACCTTGGCACGTATTATTGCCGTATTAAATGAAGCCAATCCAACTTTACGTATTGCTATGGCAGCACCAACGGGTAAGGCCGCGCAGCGTATGGAAGAAGCCTTGCAAGCAGCATTTAAAGATCCTGCATTACAGCACTATTCAATATTAAAGAAAACCTTAAAGCCAGTGACCCTACATCGCTTACTCGGTTTAGGCACTCGTTATATCCCTCGCTTTAATGAACGTCAGCGCTTACCTTATGATGTGGTCGTGGTTGATGAAGCCTCAATGCTCGATTTAAGTTTGGCGCAAATGTTATTCGCTGCTGTACCAGATCAAGCCAAGCTCATATTACTGGGTGATGCGGAACAATTGGCTTCTGTGGATGTGGGTGCCGTGTTGGCAAATTTACAAGAGGTTGATGCCTTAGCAGAAAATCGCACTCATTTAAAAAACAGTCGCCGTTTTGTTTCAGATGCCGCCATTGGTAAGTTTGCAGCCTTTATTCAAAGGCAAGCTGAACAGCAAAGCACGACACAAGTCCTGACTCAATTTGAGCACGATGTGGTTAAGCCAAGTACATTAGTTCCTGTGCCGCTGCGCGCCGAAATGTCAGATGTGATTCAATTGGAATACTTACCCGAAGATACACAAGAGAATATCCAATGGGGCAAGTACTATGATCAGTTGATGTATGGCTTTCAGCCCTTTGTCGAGATTTTAAAGCAGGCACAGCAGCAAAAAGATCAATTTGATCAATGGCTAGAGCAAGTGATTCAAAATTTTGATCATTATCGTATTTTATCTGCGATTCGTTTTGGCAAGTTGGGATTACATGAGCTTAATCAGCAAATTGAGCTGCGAGTATTGGATGCACTTGGGATATTAAAGCAAGGGGACTGGTATGTGGGGCGTCCTGTGATGATGACCTATAACGATTATCAACTCGGTCTGTCGAATGGTGATATTGGCATTTGTTT
>ENA-UOOR01002888-UOOR01002888.1-fermentation-metagenome-genome-assembly--contig:-NODE-2888-length-16271-cov-25.091453_pt1 | contig 16271 bp, 17 predicted proteins | sample MGYA00245780_ERZ724029 | MGnify/ENA primary metagenome ERZ724029 (study PRJEB28704, sample SAMN03018315) | fermentation metagenome | biome: anthropogenic terrestrial biome; feature: soil... | reverse complement strand
GGCTGCTGTTCTTCCAGTCTTGCCGGAATATAGCGGCAGATGCATACTCGATCATTCTGGGATAAGGGATATGGAAGAGAAGGTGGTCAATGAAGTCGCTGGTGCACTCCCCATTCTTTGGACTGATTATGCCCTTGCGAGCAGCTTTGGCAGCAAATGATGCAAATGCTCCCTGCATGGCATCGAGGTAACACTGGTTGCTATGCTTGCCATTGACCGTGGCCATTGTGCAGCCTGTCGGGCGGAAGAAGTCGTTCTCATCCCGAGTAAAGCAGCCATAGATCTGCTCTAAAGCGGCAATCCTCGGATTTTTCTTGACCAGCAATGAGACGCTTCCTGCCCCCTGAGTGTATTCTCCAGAGGAGCCCAGTGGGTATTTGGCCACATCAGAGGCTATGACCACTCCGACCCTTTCGCCCTCATCGGCAGCTACCCAGTAGCTGATGCTCTCCAGAGCCAGGGTGGTACCGATGCAGGCCGACTTGAACTCCACCGTGGAGCAGTGCTGAAAAGAGCCGGGACCATATACCTTCTCCAGCATGCCGATGACATAGGTTCCAATCGCTTTGGCCTCGTCGACCGCAGACTCCGTGCCAATATGAATTTTTCCAATATCCTCAGGCAAAAGGTCGCAGCGGCGCATCAGTTCGAGAAGGGACATGGCGGCCATGGTGGCTGCATCCTCATGGGCATCGGGGATGGCCATCCTCTCTATTCCGATTCCTCGGGTGAGCTTGCCTGGATCGATCTCTCGCCGGCGGGAGAACTCCCCCTCTAAAGGAAGGTAAAGCTGGGGAATATAGACTGCCAGGTCGTCAATTCCCACCGCCTCCTTGAATGGAGAATTGCCTGAAATTGAAGCGCTTTTCGAAGAATTGCCAAAAATACCGGTCACTATAGCCTCTCTCCTTTTGGCCAGAGGTTGGAAGGATATTATTTCAGGCTTTTGCTGCTATTAATCGAAAAAGATCAGGAAAATATATCAACTAAAAGAACCAATAATTGATTAAAATTTAAGGAGTGAAGGATATGACCGGAGACGTATACAAAGTAATTGAGCTAGTTGGGACCTCGACTACCAGCTGGGAAGATGCCGTCAAGACAGTAGTCGACAGGGCAACCAAGACCCTCAGAGACCTTCGCATTGCTGAGGTCAAGGAGCTGGATGTCAGGCTGGATAATGGGAAGATCGCCGAGTACAGGGCGAAGGTCTGCCTCTCGTTCAAGTACGAGGGAGAGAGCGATTAATTCTGCCAGGTCTATCAACTGAACTGATTGACTCAAGCCCTGCCGAAGACCTTTTTCAGCAGCCCGCCGCTGCTCTGGCTCTTCTTGCTTCGAACTGGCTTCTCGTTCCCAGAGCTTTCCGGGGATTGAGGCCTTGATCGCTTCTCCAGAGCTCTTGCTGGCTGGACGGAGGAGGCTTTCGCCTTCTCCCTGGAGACTATCTCGGTGCTGACCCCGCCATGCCTCGATTTTCTCGGTCGAATGTTGACAGTTATCGGCCTTTCTATCTCATTGCTCACCAGCATAGCCACACCAGCGGGCAACCTCTTGATCTCTTCCTCCAGGTCAGTGGTCATGCCCTCCAGGCCCTTGCTCAACGCCTTGAGGTCATTGGGATTGGTAACCCTCATAATGATCTGGGTGTTGCATTGAGATATCACGTTCTTGTCCACCCTGGCCGGCCTCTGGCTGATGATCATCAGTCCCAGGCCGAACTTGCGCCCTTCAGCGGCAATGGTGCGCACGATATTGGTGGATGCCGCATTTCCTGTCCCCCGCTCGGGAATATAGTTATGCGCCTCTTCCACCACCACCATTCCAGGAGAGATCAGCCTGCGCTTTCGGGCCTCGAAGATATCGGTCAGCAGACGGGCGACGATCATGGCCTGAAGCTCAGGTATGATCCCAGTCATATCGATAACTGCCGCCCTCCCAGGCCTGAGCAACTCGTCGCATGGCGTCGCCGTACCGGAGAAGAGCCCCAGCTCCAGGAGAGACTCCAGCTGGCCCACCAGATTCCACTTCACCTTGGAGTTGCTCCTCACCACCTGCTCTATGATATCCTCCAGGGTGTAGGCATCCGTCTCCGCTCTCAAGGCGCTGATGGCCTCATAGAGCAGTCCCAGCTGGCCGCTGCTGCTGCTCTCATTGGGAATCATCTTCGCCACCTCTCTTGCTGAGAGGTTCAATGAATTGAAGCGAAATGGCCTGTCCGCCCTGGGATTCATGGCCATCTCCCCTGGAGTATAGACAGTGATATCATATCCCCGGGGCTTGACCTTATATTTGCTGAAATCGCCCACGTTGTTCGGCTCTTTCATGGAGGCGTACTCCCCATGAGGATCGATAACCAGCAGTGCCACCTTCCTGTCCAGGAGCTCTTCAAGTATCACAGCTGCTGTATAGGATTTTCCCGAACCGGTCTTTGCCAGAACGCTGCAGTGCTTTTGCACCAGGGTATTGGCATCCATCTCCACCCGGATATCGTAGCCTTTCAGCATGCCTATGTACATGTCGCCTTTAGATAGGCCGAGGGTTGCCTTGATCAGCTTCTCATCGGCCAAGAATACCGACTCTCCAGGGCGGGCTGGGCTGGTGGGGAGGTGCAGCTTGCCATTGCTTTCCACGCCAATCACCCTCGACTCAGCGATCATCATCTCTCGGGAGTCGTAGTTCCTGGCTGCATCATTGAGCTGGTTTACGGTGTAAGCGGTGTTAGACCTTTTTATGTCCTCGATCTGGGCTAAGATCCACTCCCTGCCATCTCCTTTGGCTTTTATGTATGTGCCCCGTCCAACCTCTTTGCTTATGAGAAACTTAAATGCAGTAGGTGTGGTCTCACCAACGATTGTGCCCACAGATCCCTTGACTATCGACCTCAAAAACCATCACCGCATTCGTGCGCTTCCATGTGCAACACATTCTTCAAAAATTTTCCATTTCCCCCATTGCCATAAACCAGGATTTAATAGAGATCTGGAAGTATAAAAAGATTAGTCCGGATCATTGATGCCCATGTCTTGCATACTATAATTATAAAACGGAGATGTGGACCAATCCCTCTCCTTCCGACATGAGAGTCGTATCGGCTACAGGATGCGTATTCTTATTGCAGGGATGGCCTGATCGGCGGTCTTCTTCGCCGGTCCAAGATTGCTCTTTGCCGGCCTATATGCATACGGCGATTCCAAGAAGAGAATTGATGCCCGCAGAGCCCCTTAAGGAAGAGAAAAAAGACCAACTGGGCCAGATCATGACCCAGCTTCTATTTCATCGCTCTATAGTGCTCGCCTGCTATTCACGACTTGTTTGGAGGGACTATTCCCTTCACCAGCCCGCTGATGAGGGAAAATCCTATTCCATTGGGAGCGGTTTGAGTGGGCGTGACCACAACTGTCCAGTATCCCTCGGCTGGATTTCTCAGGAAGTAGTAGTTGTAGTTGGAGCCGGTGAGATGCAGTGCATTCTCGTCGCCATCCTGAACAGATAAGGTGGTCCCATTGGGCAGAATTAGGGTTAGGGTGAATGGACTGCTGTTCGCAGGCCAGGAGAGACCTACCATCTCCGCCCGATCGAAGATATTCTGGCTGTCCGGAAGCTGGTAGACCTTGCTCATGCCCATCTGTCTTGAGAACCGGATGCCCGATCCGCTTGAGAGGGCGACACCATTCTCTACCTGCAGTGCATCAAGGGCAGTGACTGTATGATTCCAGGGGAGAGTAATTACCGTCCCGGCGCTTATGTTATAGGATTTTGTCTGAGGATTGGCAGCACTAGTTGCCGCGGCTTTTGATGTTGCCGCGCTCGGTACAGCAACTTTTGGTGCTGATACGATAGGTGCAACCCTGTACGGATAGTAGTTGACGGGATAATAGAAATCGAGGTATGGATAGTGGTAGTCTACAGGCAAATGGTGGCTATATGGGTTGCAGTAATGGCGATATGGACCGCATATCGGCACATGAACACAACCGCGGGACTTATCGCAGTAGTCCTTGGTCCAGGGATTGGCATCATCGCATATCAGCGGCTTGGAAACCGGATTGCCATTTTCGCATTCCACTGTGCAGTAGTTGTTATCATGATTTATCTCCATATTCTGGCATCCTGCGAGCTTATTGCAGGAGTCCTCGGTGCAGGGATTGCCATCGTCGCAGTTCCTTGGGCTATGCACGCATGCCGTCCCGTTATAGGAATCGATGGTGCATTTGTCGCCGTCATCACAGTTTATTGAAGAATGAACGCAATCCCCCTGATAACAATAATCGAAGTTTGAGGGTATATTGTCGTTACAGGTCTTCGTATAATGCATGCACTTGCCATTGACGAAATGGTCATCGGTGCATGGATCGCCATCATCGCAGTCTGAAGCTTGGGTGTAGTTGGAAGCCGCCATCAGATGCCCATCGGCCGCGCTGGAATTCTCAGAGGTTTCATTCCCATTTGAGCCAACACTATTGCAGCATTCCTGAGCGCTTTCATTGATGCAGTCGCATATTGGGGACAGGGAAATGATCTCGGTTTCATTCTCCTCATCCGTGGTGTTGACATCCATCTCTAAGCTACCACTCTCATTCCCTTCTTGGGTGAAATTCTCCTCTTGAGTGAAATTCTCCTCTTGGGTGGCATTGCCATCTGCATAATTCTCCAAATTCGGCGGAATGGCAGAAAGGGTCTCATTCTGAGGAGCTAGAAAGCCGGCATCAAACATGTCCGGCTGAGAGGGGCAGCCGCAGTATGAGCGAACATCCTCACTGGCATCATCACAGTTCACCGGATCGTTAACGCAGCCCATTGCCCCACAACTATCGGTAGTGCATGGATTGGAGTCGTCGCAGCTTACAGGATCGTGTATGCAGCCCGCCAGACTCGAGTAATCGCTTGTGCAGGGATTGCCATCATCACAGTTTACTGGATCATTAATGCAACCTGTTGCTGTGCAGTAATCGGTGGTTAGGGGATTGCCATCGTCGCAGCTCACAGGATCATGTATGCAGCCTGCAGGGCCGCTGTAATCGATGGTACAGGGATTGTAGTCCTCGCAGATTATGGGAGCAGGAGTCTGAACCTCGCCGGTCCCCTGGAACTGCACTCCCATGGTGGCATTGTAGCCACTTGCATTCCTACGCATGCTGCCATTGAAAGTCTCGCCGGAATCATCATATTCCATAAATGAGTCCTCAAAGCAGCTTTGAGGAGTATGCTCGCATTTCGTTCCATTGCAGAAGTCCTTGGTACAGGGATTTCCGTCGTCACAGTCTCCGCATTGGGCCGAGACGCTACTGGGGATCAGCAGCCCACAGAGAATGAAAGTTATTAGATATTGGCAAAGCTTGCCTTTAGTATATCCTTTTATCACACTTCACACCCCGAACTTCTTTTGCTCTCAATCCCATTTATATCTATTTTTCGCTCTCTCCGATGTCTATACTTTTCAAGAACCTATATAAACGATTCAATAGCAAATCTGAATCCTGATACCCAGTTTATCGGTAAACCAGGCCAGCAAGCACTACCATTAAACTAATAGAGTCTCAGATTTAGGGCTAAGCCCACCAGAGAAAGAATAAGCGGCATTTGAGATAAAAGTCATGCACTATCAATTCCAGGCAGCGAGCTTAAAGGCTGCAGGATCTTCCACATCCGCACAGCATGGCATCCCCGGCCGTAGTAGTTCCGGACAATCTCCCTTTCCCTGTACCCTGCCTTGCGGTAGAGCTCGATAGCCTCTGGCTTCTCCAGGGAGGCCTCCAGGCGAATAGCCCTGGCACCCATCATAGCGAGCCTCTTCTCCAGGGACAGCAATAGCTCTTTGCCAATTCCCCTCCTCCGGTAGCCGGTATGGACATCCAGAGTGTAGACCGCTCCTGCATTCCCGCTGTTATATCCGATTATGAATCCCAATATCTGATCCTCAGGCTCACAGGCGACTATAGCCACTGCATAACGGATCAGGTAGGCAAACATCCCCGGCGGAAAGGCTGTATCATCCGGAAAGCAGAGCGATTCGATCTGCACCATCTGTGGCAGATCCTTTGGCTCTGCTTTTCGAATCCTCATTTTTTCTCAGGAGCCTTCCCTCTAACCTGAGCTACTACATCAGCATAGGCCCCGAAGACTTCTGGGATATCGATCGTTCCAATCACATCGACTATGCCGATGGCGGCAACAGTCCGTCCCTCCACCACTATGGGTGCAACTGATACTGGAACGCCCTTATAGGCACCGCTCTCGGGAATGGTTCGAATGGCCTTCCCGGTTCTTATGACCTCTTCCAGGATCGGGCCGGTATAGTTCCCATCCACGACCTTGCCGTTCTCCACCCGAACGCCTGGATATTTCAATCCTCTCATGGTTACAGGAAGCCGAACGATCTCATTGAGGGCTATTGCGAGATCTGCCAGATCCTCATATCTGGCCTCTTCAGATATCACCAGTTTGGACATATCGGTATTGTATGGAGGCGATATCAAATAAATGCTCTCCTTTACCTTCCCTTCCTCTTCAATAGCCTGGCTTGGAAGCCATGATACTTGGCAAAGCCCTCTGCATCCTTCTGGCTTAAAGTTTGGGAATCGAAGGAGACCATATCCTGGGAATAAAGGGCGTCCGGAGACTGGCGGCCTACTGAAATGGCGCTGCCGCAGAAGAGCTTTATCTTAACCGAGCCATTCACCCTCTTTTGGGACTGGTCAACGAAGGCATTCAGGTCGGCATAGAGGGGGTCTTCCACCAGGCCCATATAAGCCAGCTCAGACCAGAATTCGTCCACCATGACCTTGAAGCGGAGCTCATTGCGAGATAATACCAGGCGCTCCAGATCCTTATGGGCCGTCAGGAGGATGGTGGCAGCAGGATGCTCATAATTCTCTCGCGCCTTCAGCCCCATAACCCGGTCCTCGATCATGTCCGTCCTGCCCACGCCGTGCTCGCCGCCGATCTGATTGAGCTTCTCGATCAGCTCGGAGCCGTTCATCTGCTTTCCATCCAATGAGACGGGCACGCCCTCTTTGAATCCGATCTCAACTATCTGGGCGGACCGGTCAGAGCTAGGGGTCTTCGTCCAGCCATAGATCTCCTCCGGCGGCTCGAAGTAGGGATCCTCGAGCTTTCCCCCTTCAATCGACCGAGACCAGATGTTCTCATCGATAGACCAGGGCTTATCTTTGGTCACAGGCACATCGATGCCGTGCTCGCGCGCATAGTCTATCTCCCACTCGCGAGCCAGGTCCAGCTCTCTCATGGGAGCTATCACCCGACAATCCGTGGCCCTGAATATGGCCTCGAAGCGGAGCTGATCGTTGCCGCGGCCGGTGCATCCGTGGGCCAGGTTCTTTATCCCCAGCTTATCAGCAATCTCCGCCGATTTGCTGGCGATGAGGGGACGAGCAATGGCCGTTCCCAGAACGTATCCCTCATATGAGCCGTTGGCCTTGATCAGGGGGAAGAGGCATTTCTCCACGAACTCCTCCCTGGCGTCTATGGTATAATGCTCATCCGCCAGCTGCTTTGCCCTCAGGTTCCCTCGTTCTATATCCGACCTTGGTTGGCCGACGTCCACCAGAACGGTAACTATTTTATCAAATCCGTAGCGCTCCCGGAGGAGAGGAATGCAAACCGATGTATCCAGGCCACCGGAATAGGCCAGTACTACTTCAGACACTTTGTCAACACCATTTTGGTACAGGAGGATGGATCGATTTAATCTTATCTCTTAAAATTCCAGCAGCTTCATCCAGCCCCTTCCTCTGGGCGATAACTCTATAACCGCACTGAAAAAAGGGGTCCTAATGACCCAGCTTATCAAGACGCCCGCTCTTTGTGTGGACTTTGATAGGGATGCTCGGGCCCTGCAAGCCCAGGGCGCCCTGGCGCGAATGATCCAGCCGATTTTGAATATGGTAAACCAGAGGCTAGAGGAGGAGAAGCCTGCCCAGGTCAGGCTGAAGGATCTGGTTGCCAGCACCTGGCTTCCACCCATTCCCAGCGGCCCCTTCAAGAGGCTGCTGGTAAATGAGGCCAAGACCGCAATAGGAAGACCTGTGCCCCAGACCGTCTCCATTGAGGTCACCAGGAGCTGCGGCGCCAAATGCGACCACTGTCTGATAAAAGAGGGCGAGGGTGAACTGAGCTCGGAGGAGATCAAACGGGTCATCGACCAGGCTCTGGATATGGGAACATGTATCATAACCTTTACCGAGGGAGATCCTCTACTCAGAGAGGACATCTTTGAGTTGATAGGGCATGTGGACCCGGAGAAGGCAGTGGTTAATCTGTTCACCCCAGGCCTGGAGATGACTGTGGAAAAGGCGGTCAAACTCCGAGAGGCAGGGCTCTATAATCTGATAATCGGGGTCTACAGCATCAATCCTGAGGAGCACGATCGAGTGAGGGGCGTTGCAGGCGCTCATGCCAAAGCACTGGAGGCGATTCGCATTGCTCTTGACACCGGCCTGTTGGTAACCATGTCCTGCCACATTCTCTCCGGCCAGGTGGACAGGATAATGGAGCTTTATGAGCTGGCCACAGAGCTTGGGGTCCAGGAGCTCTCCGTTTGGGAGGGCATGCCAAAAAGCCCGGAGCAGGCCCTCACCCAGATCGAGAGGGAGAAGATTATAAACATCTACCGCAAGATCAATTCCACACCAGGTGGTCCCCGCCTTTTTGCCAATACCTATTTCGAAGGCCGGATGCTGGGGTGCATGGCGGGAAGGAGATGGATGCATGTGGCAGTTGACGGCAGGGTCAGGGCCTGTCCATACATGCAGGATAGCTATGACGATATACGCGAGGTATCGCTTAAGGACGCCTGGAAGGGGTTGCGCAACAGCGGCCAGTTCGATGGCTTTGTATCCTGCTGTCCGGCCCAGGGCATCCATGCTATCTCTCCATCAGACAAAAAATATAGATAAGACATGGAAAATTATTAGTACAGATATGTCCTAGTCTGATCTGAGGTAGTATATGGGTTTCATGAGCAGCTTCAGGGAGAACCTTGGAGGCTGGATAAGAAAGATCTTCAAGAAGAAGAGGGCCAGGATCGGATTGTATGGCCCGCCTAATGCCGGAAAGACCACTCTGGCCAATCGAATATTAAAGGATTGGAGCACAGGAGATGCTATTGGAACGGTCTCTCCGATTCCTCACGAGACCCGCAGGGCGATGAGGAGAGAAGGGCTTGTCATCAATGCCAATGGATCGAGCATCGAGCTGGATATAGTTGATACGCCGGGGATGGCGACAAAGATCGATTTTAAGGAGTTTATGGCCTTTGGGCTCTCAGAGGCTGAATCCAAGAAAAGAGCCAAGGAGGCCACGGAAGGGGTTATAGAGGCTATCAAATGGTTAGACGACCTGGATGGTGTATTGTTGGTTATGGACTCGACCGAAGACCCCTATACACAGGTCAATGTGACAGTGATAGGCAATATGGAAGCGAGAAAGCTGCCTCTTCTTATTGTGGCCAATAAGATGGACCTGCCTAATGCTTCCCCCTCCAGAATCAGCGCTGCCTTTCCCCAGCATTCCATCGTCCCAATCTCTGCTTTAGAGGGATCGAATATAGATGACCTTTATCAGGCAATCGCGACTCACTTTGGGTGATCTTGATGAGAGAAGTGCATATGGACCTAATCTCCGAGGAGAAGCTGGAGAATATGACATCTATGGAGAAGATCAGGCTCATCCTGGACAAGGTCAAAACGGGAAAGATCGTGGTCCTTGAGAGCGGCCTGACTCCAGATGAGGAGGTGCGACTCATCGAGATGACCATGACTGAGATCAGGGTGGATGAGTTTTCAGGAATAGAGATAGAGAGCTACCCATCCAAGAAGGGAGGATCGTTTTTAGATCGGATCTTTGGAAAGGGCCTCAAGGGGAGGATGACGGTTATCGGCCCGGCAAATCAGATCCATACCATTGAGAAGGATGAGTTTCAGATCAGAACAAAGGTCTCTGTGGGGGATTGAATGCCTCACATCTGCACCCGATGCAATAGTGTATTCGAATCGGGTGAGGATATCCTCAAAGGCTGCCCATCCTGCGGCTGGAAGAAGTTCATGTTCGTGCGCAAGATGCCGCAGGGCGGGGACATGTCTTCCGTCTCTCAGGATCGGATAATATCCAGGGCGATGGGGGTAAGGATGCCTCCCAAAAAAAGAGAGAAGCCCCTGGCCATAGATAGGGATGAGCCATCGATAAAAGAGAATGGCAACGGGGTAAAACCGGAGGGTGAAAAGCTAGAGAGCATAAAGATAACAGCGCCAGGAACCTATGAGTTGAATCTGCCGTCCCTATTCGAGAGGGAGGAGCTTATCATGGCAGTCAAGGAAGGAACTTATTTTATCGATCTTACATCTGTATTCAGAAAAAGTAAAAAGGATTGAGAGATGATCTTTGCGGGTCAATCCTGCGATATACGGATCTCGATTACCTTCCAGTTCTCATCTACTCCTCGCAGAGACTGGGCCATGGCAGCTGCTGTATTGCCTATGATCTCTTGAGGGAACTCGCTCAATGGAATCTCTTTGCCGTCCACCTTCAGCTCTACAGTCATCTCAATCGCATTCCTTAGACTTTCTTCAGCCTTTGATTTTTTTTATTTGATGTTAGATTATATCAATAAAAATTATATCTTTCAGGCTCCACCGAATATGGCTATTGGAGGGGTGTAGACGGAATTACCGGATGAGACTGCCTGGGGGAGAGTGAACACAGTGCTTCCTGCTACATTGCTTGTATTGGTATTCCTAACAGCGAACATGGGCGTGATGGTGATAGGCGTTGCGCCCATTAAGGCAGTTGTGGGCACCGTGGACACCGCCTTCTTCCCAAGGGTGCTGAGATCCATTACATTGCTTGTTATATCGCTTCCCAGAGCAGCTGGCGCGATTGTGGGCATGGTGGGAGAGAGCTGGGGCAGAGAGATAGCATCTACCTGGGGTTTTTTGCCTAATGTGCTCAATTCAATGACATCCGCAGCGCTGGCCGCGGCCATAATGCCCAATAGGAAAGCGCTGGCAGCGAAGATTGTGAGAATTGACTTCATTTATGAACCTCCTTTCAGAAAGGGTGTATACCCTATGATTTCTCGTACATGGGCTTTTACCATTTATTCTTTTTGCCTATTCAATAAGAGGCTGCACTCCTCTAATCCATTATCAGTATGCTGCCGTTACACAACATTAAGGTAACTCATAGGATAATAATTATATAAAACTACGAATGACGATACTAATTGGAAAATTAGACTATTATGGGGAAATGACGGAAAGAGAAAATGTGACATCCTATCCGATGATCAGATATTGGTTAAAAAAATTAAAGACTGCTGGATCTTATCTAGCAGTCTATGCCGTCGCAAGGCGGATGTCTGTCCCTTTCGGGCACGGGATTCTCATGGAACTTGATGAGCTTCTCGGCCTCGAATGTTCCGGTGAACATCTCGTGGGCCTTTATGTCCTTGTAGAATATCCTGTGCCATGTGGCATCCGTTCCCCATGTGCCGTTGAAGCTGTTCTTGGTCTCCAGTCCGATCAGATGGGCCGGATCATATATGCCGCTAGCAGAGGTCATGAGGGATTCTACCTCAGAAGTGTTTCTGCCTGCGTCCTTGAGCTTTTTGATCAGATCCTCCGGGCTGACATTGTCCTTGGGCTGATAAGGCGTGGTGGAGACGAAGAAACTCGTCTCATCCTTCTCCATCTCATTTACCGAGAACATCTCCTGCACATCAGCTCCAATGCCGCCGTAAAAAGCCTTGGAGTTAATATATTTGCCTCCTGTCAGGGGGGTGGCACCTTGATAGGTCAGCTTTGTGGTCTCAAATAGATTGAAGGCTGACAAGTTGCCGCCGTTGACCGAGGAGACATTTCTCTTCAGCTTCTCTGCATTTTGTGAGTAAGCATGCTCAGAATCAAGCTCCAGATCACCATCTCCTGCCATGGTATTGTAGTACTCAAGGGCTATTTTCTTGTCAATTATAGATGTGCTGACATCGATTATGCCCGATCCGGAGACCTTTTGATTCTCACAGAACTGTTCATACTGCACTGGTGGTACCAGTGGTGGATTAGCAAGCACCGTGCCGCAACCCGAAAGGGCAATTGCTAACACCAATGCTACTATTACTACTCCCTTCATTTCTTTTTTCGCCCCCTATTCTTGAATCTTTTATTTTGAGCTTATTTAGCCAAATAGTTTAATTTGGCTTAATTCAAGTATCTAACTTTTATATTATATAAATTTAACCTTTGAACTTTATGGCTAACCAAGCAAGCACTTGATACACGATCAAAGCACAATTGTATGAGTTGATGATCTCAGTGGCTTGCTCCATTTAGTCTACCACCTATCTTTAAAAAAATTAAATATAATCATATCTAATAATCATATCTGATATAATAATATCCAATACAACAATATCTAATACAATGACCATTAAAAGATCTATTATGTCCACCTATCTGGAGCATCCACTCCTGAAGCCGCATACAGTAGAAAAGAGGCTCTTCCAGATGGACCTGGCTGCCTCCGCCCTTAAGTCCTCCAGCTTGATAGTGGTTCCCACGGGTCTGGGCAAAACGGTCATCGCGCTTATGGTTCTTCTCGCCCGGCTGGATAAGGGACGGGTCCTCTTTCTTGCCCCCACCAAGCCCCTGGTGGAGCAGCATGCAGCCTTCTTGTGCCGTGTGCTCAAGGATGAAGGTGAGGTGACTATGATGACCGGTGAGATGATGCCTGAGAAGAGGAAGGCAGCCTGGGAAGCTGCGCGAATAACAGTATCCACTCCCCAGGTGATAGAGAACGATCTTCTCTCCCGCAGGATCGATCTGGAGGATGTCTCTCTGATAATTTTCGATGAGGCCCACCGGGCGGTGGGAAACTATGCTTATGTCTATATTGCAGAACGCTATGCTCGGGAGGGGACCAATCCTCTGGTCCTGGGAATCACCGCCAGCCCAGGCAGCGAGAAGGAGAAGATCGCCGAGATCTGTACCAACCTCTCTATAGAGAATATCCAGACCCGAACGGAAAAGGACTCTGATGTAGCGCCTTTTGTTCACTCCAAGCAGATAGAATGGGTGAAGCTGACCGTTCCCAAGGAGCTGCTCGATATCAGGAGCGCGATAGAAGATGTGCTGCTAGAGAGAATAGACGACCTCAACCGTATGGGTATCAGCCCGGCGAGGATCGATCCCAGAGCCACAAAAAAGGAGCTCCTAGGCCTTCAGGCCATGCTCATGTCCTCAGCTAAAAGACAGGCCAATCAGGCCACATTCAAGGGCATATCCATCCTGGCCGAGGTTCTCAAGCTCTATCATGCCGTGGAGCTGGCTGAGACCCAGGGCACAGAAGCTCTGCTCAAGTACTTCCAGCGGCTGCAGGGCGAGGCCATCTCCCGCAGCGGCTCAAAGGCCTCTCGCCGGATTATGGAGGACCCCAAGTTCCGCCAGGCAATGCAGGCCTTAGAGGAGCTGAAGGTGGAGCATCCCAAGCCTGCCATGGTCAGGAAGATACTGACCGAGCAGATCGAGGCCAAGCCCGAGTCCCGGATCATGGTATTCACCAATTACAGGGACACCGCCTCTGCCCTCATCCGATTTTTAAAAGAGGATCCCAAGATCAAGGCCGTTCGCTTTGTGGGCCAGTCCAGCCGGGCAGATGATGAGGGCCTGAGCCAGAAGAAGCAGGCTGAGATCCTGCAAAGGTTCAGGGCAGGGGAGTACAATGTCCTCATCGCCACCTCGGTGGGGGAGGAGGGGATCGATATTCCGGCCACTGATATGGTCCTCTTCTACGAGCCGGTTCCTTCGGAGATTCGCAGCATTCAGCGCAAGGGCAGGACGGGGAGGGCGAGGAGCGGAAGGGTAGTGGTCCTGATGGCCAGAGGCACCCGGGATGAAGCCTACTACTGGATTAGCGACCGCAAAGAGAAGACAATGAACAAGCAGATGCGAACTCTGAGCGGCCAGGCTTCCCAGTCCCTGGCCAGTAGCTCTAATGAGTTCCTTCCCCGCCAGCTAGAAGTAACCGAAGATAATCCAGAAAGGCAGAACAGGAAAGGGCAGGAGAGCCTGGTGGATTGGGCCGAGGCGGACAAGGAAAGGAACAAGATCTATGTCGATCCCAGGGAGCGGGGAATGGCCAAGCTTCTGGAGGGGAGAGGAGCAGAGGTCACCCTGAAAAACCTGGAGGTGGGCGACTATGTGGTAAGCGATCGAGTGGCGATCGAGCGCAAGACCGCCCAGGATTTCGTGGCCTCGATCATCGATCCGGAGAGAAACCTCTTCCGCCAAGTAGCAGATCTTGCCCGGAGCTATGAGCGGCCGGTATTGATCCTGGAGGGTAGGGATCTGTATTCCCGCCAGGTGAGCGCGAGCTCCATTCAGGGCGCATTGGCTTCGGTGGCTGTTGATTATGGGGTGCCCATCATTCCCACGGAGGACCAGGAGGATACGGCATCGGTCATCACCATGCTCGCCGCTCGTGAAAGGAGGGAGGGGCATGAGCCCAAGCTGCATGGCCACAAGACCGCCAGAACGCTAAAAGAGCAGCAGGAGTACCTCATATCCGCCATTCCCAGCGTGGGGCCATCAGTGGCAAGAAAACTCCTCCGCCACTTTGGGTCAATTGAAAAAGTGATCGCTGCCAGCAAAGAAGAGCTGCAAGAGGTGGACATGGTCGGGCCTAAGATCGCTGAGCGCATCCGGGAGCTGGTGGGAGTTGAGTACAAGGGATGAGATTTGTGTTAACCAACAAGTATATAAGGCAATTAAACCACTCTGGTGATGCTGCATAAGCGTCGCTTCAATTGAGTTTGATGGGATGTTTTGTAGTATGTAGGATCGATTCACGGAATCGATGCCAAAGGTAAGTGAGTTTAAATGGAAAGATATGGAAGCGGAAGCAGAGGCGGCTACAGCAGCGGCCCGAGAGAGATGCACGATGCCACTTGCGCAGAGTGCGGAAAGGCATGTCAGGTTCCCTTCAAGCCCGATGGCTCCAGGCCAGTTTATTGCAGCGACTGCTACCAGAAGCATAGACCAGCCAGACCACCCAGAAGATACTAAACTGGGAATTCATCCCTAATGGGATTGCTGTATAAGCGGGGTCAATTTTTTAAGCCCTGCAAAGCAAATTTTTAGAAAGCTTTTTTCGAATTTTTTAATATCTTCAGATGTGCAGCTTCAAGCCATCTTTTCCCACGATTATATCCTGATAGTCCTTTACCGATGCCACGGCATCAATACGCTCCTGGATGCTTCTGTACCTGCCTGCATCGAAATGAGTTAAGGCCAACCTTTTGGCTCCTGCCCGCCGGGCGATATCGGCCGCATCCTGGGGATTTAAGTGAGGCCAGGCAGGACTTGACTCCCCAGGCTTATGGGAGCATTCAGCTATCAATAGGTCTGAGTCACCTGCCAGATGAACTGCGCCCTCGCAGACGCCGGTATCTGGACAGTAGGCGATTATCTTTCCCTCCAGATCGAAGCGATAGCCGAGGGTGGGAGAGGCATGAAGCAGAAACTCGCACTCCAGGGCGAAAGGCATCTTATAGGGCCCGGGCAGAAGCTCGCCAACCTCAACAGGATAGGGAAGCTTCATTAGGGGAACGGTGAAGGGATCATTGACTATGGTGTTCAGGACATCTCTGGTGCCCTTCTGGCCGAATATTTTCAGCCCTTGAGAGAAGTGAAACTTGTTTAATATATGCAGGCCTTCGATGTGGTCCAGATGGAAGTGGCTCAAGAAGAGATAGACAGGAAGATCGTCATCGATGTACTGGTCTGCCTTGCTGATGCCATTTCCCGCATCAAGGATTATGTGATGCTTGTTGGAGTTGATCAGGGTGCATATGGTGTTCCCGGTGTCGCTGTCATACCAGCCGTTGGTTCCTAGAAATATTATCTCCATCTTTCTGCCTCATTGGGTCAATAAGAGATGCGCCTGATGCGGTGAATGGGTATGGATTTCGTCAGAAGATCCGACCTGATCTCCATGATCCCCGACTCCAAGCTGATGATCTCGTCCCCCTTGACCACGGATATGTCTCCCGGAGCGCCCCGGTCCAGATACTCAATCCTGGCTTTGGACAGATCATACCCAGGATCATGAATGAGCCGGAGCAGAAGGGCGTGACTGGTCCTCATCTCGATCCACTATCCACGTCAAATGCCTTCTGCGACCTTCTGCGGTCATCTAGGCTGGCCCGCTTGCTATCCTGTCCGCCAGGCTCCATCCTTCAGATCAGGATGGGGGATCGT
>ENA-UOOR01002885-UOOR01002885.1-fermentation-metagenome-genome-assembly--contig:-NODE-2885-length-16290-cov-8.307977_pt1 | contig 16290 bp, 10 predicted proteins | sample MGYA00245780_ERZ724029 | MGnify/ENA primary metagenome ERZ724029 (study PRJEB28704, sample SAMN03018315) | fermentation metagenome | biome: anthropogenic terrestrial biome; feature: soil; material... | reverse complement strand
CGAAAGTGCCTTTCAGGGCAGTAAGAGAACGGCGTGAACTTTTGTCGGATTTTCAACAAATGTTACATAAACAGGGTATAGAAACAGAATGGCATTAATGATGGACAATAAGTTATCAAGAAGATCATTTTTAAGAACATTAGGAATAACTACACTTGGGTTAGGATTTGTTCCACAAATAACTGCAAAACTCAATAAAATAAAAGATATCAAACCAATTGAAGGGTCTTGGTTCGAGTTCCAACACCACAATATAGCGGAAGGAAAATATTGGAACTCAACACTGGCCAATTTTACAGCCAATCAATGGGATTCTAAAATCAAGGAGATGGCACAGTCCGGAATTCGCTACTTGGTTCTGCTGAACACAGCCATACATAACAAAACCTATTACCCGTCAGAACTGCTTCCCAAACACCAGATGGGATGTAATGACCCGCTGGAGGTGGTGCTGACGGCAGCGGACAAATATGGAGTTAATTTTTTCATCAGTAACGGTTTCTACGGAGAGTGGACCAAGCCGGCTTTTCTGATGAGTGATAAGTCCATCGAGAAACTGCGGCTCAGGGCCATGAATGAAATTACTGAGAAGTATGCCCATCACAAAAGCTTCTACGGCTGGTATTATCCGAATGAAACCGGTATCAGCGGGCATTATGAGGATATATTTATCAATTATGTAAATACATCATCCATGGAAGCAGCAAAGCTAACTCCAAAAGCCAAAACCCTGATTGCACCTTATGGCACGAGGAATGTTGTCGAAGATGAAAAATATGTACATCAGTTGGAAAAAATCAACGTGGACTTTATCGCTTATCAGGATGAGATCGGTGTTCAGAAAACAGCTGTCGAAGAGAGTGCCTCTTTTTTTGAACGACTTTACAATCTGCATAAAAAAGCAGCTAAATCTCGTTTATGGGCAGACATAGAAGTCTTTGATTTCGAGGATGCAGTATATAAGAGCGCATTGCTTCCCGCACCATGGGAACGTGTAGTAGAACAACTCAAGGCTGTCTCCCCATTCGTAGAAAAGATCCTGATTTATCAATATATAGGAATGATAAATAAACCCGGCACCTATACCTTTGCCGGCCATCCCGATTCTATCCTCCTCTATAAAGGATTGAAAAAAAAGGATGCCTACAATAAATTAGACACAAGACTCTTCTTCTGACAAAATTAAAAATGGACAGATAAACAGTATGAGTTTGTTCATCAACCTACACCCTGTATACGGTCGCATGGTAAATACATGTGCAGACAGGAGTATATAATGAAACCGATCAATTCCTGTGTCTATAGGAAAATGTCAAAAACTTATACACGTAGAGAACCGCTTTCGGTCTAAATGAATGAGAGGAACTCTCCTCCAGTACATTATCTAAAAACACTTTCGGGTCGACAACACGTTTTAGAATAGAAAGAAGACCTTTGTCTGCAAAACTCACTCAATAACAAACCAAATCCTTACCAAACTGAAAATGACAGATTTTAACAAAATAAACCTCTTGAAGGAAACAGGTCTGTAGGCATATCGGAGATCGCAGCATATCAAATCTATTTTATACTTTCCATCTGTTTTATAAAAATTTTCAGAAAGAGCATTTTTCTGACGCTCAATTTATGTTATTCAGCATATTTATTAAATTTATTTATTATTACACTTGTATATTACAAATATATATTGTTATTTTGCACCATCTAATTAAAAATGTCCCAATGCGCAATCCATATTGATTTTTTATATAGGCTATACAAAAATAAATTCCTCAATAACTAGACAATTCTAAAAAACCGCATGCAATATTAACTAAACTCCATATAGCTAAGATTCGGACGTAAATTTATGCCGTGCATGAAAAGACGCAACATACATTCTCAATACAAAAGTATGTTGTTTTTCCGAGAAGACAACAGCATGATGTTTAATAAAAAAATATTCTATGACCATCTATTTACGAAGAAACTTTTTTAAAAAAGGAGGTATTAATCCTGCCCCTGAGAGTTCAGAAAACACCTTGAAAGATATGGTCTCAAAACCAGGAGAACAGCCTGTCTAAAAAAGACTGTCTGTTGGTTACTTTAATAAGATTGCCGAAGATATACTTAAATAAACAAAGACAGAATAATAATGCAATTAGCGATTGAACATTTATTGATTTTTAATTTTTTCAACAACAAATAAAAAAGTAACGAATGAAAAGCAACAAACAATTTTTGACATGCAAAAATAGAACAACACGGTTTCTATTTTTATCGCTATTCTTTTTCTCCTCATTCATCCTTCAGGCACAGGTGAATGTCAGAGGAAAGGTAGTTGATGCGACAGGGGAAACCCTGATTGGCGTGAATGTAGTGCTCAAAGGTACTCGTCAGGGTACTGTTACGGATATCGACGGCGAGTTCACTATGTCGGTTCCCTCTACCAACAGCACACTGGTTTTCTCCTATGTGGGTTTTAGGGAACTTGAAGCTCCACTTAACGGAAAAAACTTCGTCGGTGTAACTTTGGAACAGGATAACGCACTGCTGGATGAAGTTATTGTCGTAGGTTATGGAACTCAACGTAGGGCCAGCGTGACCGGTGCTGTATCCACAATTTCTGATAAAGAACTGATCAAGGCTCCCATTGTGGGTGTAACCAACGTGTTAGGTGCCAGGGTTGCTGGGGTTTCCTCACTACAACAGTCAGGACAGCCCGGTCAGGACGGCGCTTCACTGCTTGTTCGTGGAGAAGGCGCAACGTACATTGTAGACGGTGTCATCAGGAGTATCAATGAGATCGACCCAAACGAAATTGAGTCTATCTCCATCCTTAAGGATGCTACCTCCGCTTCTGTTTACGGGCTGAACGCCACTTCAGTGGTAATTGTCACCACCAAACGGGGCGAAACGGGCAAACTGGGTATTTCCTACAATGGCAATTACGGTATCAGCCAAAACACCAACCAAATTGAATGGCTCGACGGTCCCGGATATGCATACTGGTATAACAGGTCGAGGGAGATGGACGGTGATACTCCGGTATTTACTGCCGCGCAGGTGGAAAAGATGAAAACCGGTGTCGACGGTTGGGGAAATACCAACTGGTACGATGAAGTATTTGGCATAGGTACCAACATGAACCACAACATCAGCGCTACCGGAGGTACCGACAAGGTGAAATTTTTCTCCTCTTTGAGTGCTTTCCAACAAAAAGGTAACGTGGACAATTTCAACTATACCCGTTATAACATGAGGGCTAACATTGATGCTAAACTAACCGACAACCTAAACTTTGTGATGAACGTAGCGGGTCGATTGGATGAACATGACCGTCCTGGTTATTCGGCAAATCCTAATGATTGGCACAATATTCCCCAGCAAGCAGTTCGCGCTTTGCCTTATATGCCTAAAACATATACCGATGCTGACGGAAAAATATATTATACTTCCACCCGGACAGGCTCATCACCTGTAAGCCCACTGGCAGCAATTTATGAATCCGGATACAATCGTCCCAAAAACACGACTATCCAAACCAACTTCTCACTGAACTACAATGTACCCTTTGTTGAAGGATTAAGCCTTAAATTCATGGGGGCTTACGATAAATTCTTTCAATTCAACAAAGCATTGCATATTCCTTTCCAGACTATGCTGGGCGACCTGCCCAACAACTCTACAGACGCCATCAGGTACAATGCCTTCTATAATAACTCTGGAAACACCTCTCTTACAGAAAGTGCACACAGTTCTACCAATGTGGTAACGCAATCGAGTTTCGTGTACGATCGTCAATTTGACAAACACAAAATTAACGTGTTTGGTCTTGCCGAAACCCGCAATAACTTCTCCAACACCTTAGGGGCAACCGGTACAGGACTCGACTTCCTGAACCTGGCCGAACTGGATATGATTACTAACACCACCGGCAACGGTGAAGAGAAAATACCGACTATTTCCGGAGGGAGTGCGCAATCCCGTTTGGTGGGTTTCGTTGGCAGGGTCAATTATGACTTCGACAACCGTTACTTATTGGAAGCTTCCATCCGTCGTGACGGTAGCTATCTCTTCAGCGGTATGAACGGCTCACAATGGGTGAACCTGCCTGCAGTATCTGCCGGGTGGAGAATCAACAACGAAGAGTGGTTTGATGCTGACTGGGTGGACAACCTAAAGTTGCGGGGGGGAATCGGTAAAACAGCTACCTCAGCAGTAAGCGCTTTCCAATACCTCAACCTGATGCATATCCAGCGTAACTCCATGATTCTGAACAACCAAAGTCAAAGCATGATCTATTCAGGCACACTCGGCAACCCCAACCTTTCTTGGGCAAAAGCTATCACCTACAATGCCGGCGTTGAATTCATGGCATGGAAAGGCTTATTTGGTATGGAATTTGACGCATTTTATAAATACCAATACGACCTGTTGGGTAGTGTAGGTGGTTCTTATCCTCCTTCAATGGGTGGCTACTACTACACAACTGACAACGTAAATAAAATCGATTACAGGGGTTTTGACTTCACTATCTCGCATAACAACAAAATTGGCGACTTCAGGTATGGTATAAAATGGATTGGTACTTTAGCGAGCAGAAGATGGTTATATTATGCAGGAGATTCGGAAAATACTCCTGATTACCTCAAACTGACCGGCAAAGAGGTAGGGTCACAACTCGGTTTCATTGCGGACGGCTTGTTCCAATCAGAGGAAGAGATTGCAAATTCTCCGACAATCCCCGGATCACCTGTTCTTCCCGGATATGTCAGGTATATAGACCGTAACGGCGATGGCAAAATCACTTATGCTCAAGATATGGGCTATGTTGGAAAAAGTCCCTATGCCAAGTTCCAATCTTCACTCAACCTGAATGCAGACTGGAAAGGATTCGATTTCGACTTGTTGCTGCAAGGTGGTTTTGGCCGTACAGTTGCCTTGACTGGTGTTTACAGCAATGGCGTAATGGACAATACAGTATTTACCAAAATGTTCTACCACGGAGGGAACTCTCCCAGATTCCTTCCGGAAAATTCATGGACTCCGGAAAACACAAATGCTGAATTTCCTCGCCTTTCGTTGGTAACAGTCAGTACAAACAATGCTTACTCTTCTACTTTCTGGTACAGAAATGGCAACTTCCTCCGCGTAAAATCGTTCCAGTTTGGTTACACCATCCCGAACCAACTCACCCGCAAGGCAGGCATCAATAAAATGAGATTATTTATTGAAGGATCTAACCTATTCACTTTCAGCGAGCTGACCAAATACAATATCGATCCCGAACAACCCGGTGTAAACAACGGATATTATCCGCAACAAAAAACCTTCTCTTTCGGGCTTAATTTCTCCTTATAATCACTTTAATTCGATAAAAAATGAAAAAAATATTTAGGACACTACTCTATGTCACCACTGCAGTTATTTTCTTCAGCAGTTGCTCGGATTGGCTGGACCTGACTCCTACAGATAAAATTACCGACAAGGCGGTTTGGGAAAATGAGTCAAGCGTCGATCTTTATGTGAATGGTTTTTACACTTACCTGCACCAATACAGCCCATTCGGAACGGCTCAAGCCAACGGTAACATGACCGAGAGTCTTACCAATACTTTCAAGTATGGCTCTTATTCTCCGGGGCATAAAGCCGGTCACCCCAACGAATATGTATTTAATCCGGATTTGATAACCACACAGACGGGAGGATTCTACAGTGTGTGGAGTGATGCGTACAATAAAATTCGCAGAATGAATGAGTTTCTGGATGCCATGGAGAAATATGGTGCTGAATACCCTGAAGCTGTCAAAACTAAATGGGAAGCCCAAGTACGTTTTTTCCGTTCATTTATCTACTTCCAGTTAGCCAGGAGACATAACGGCGTAATCCTTTACACTTCCCTCGAAGAGATGACAAAGGACAAAGCCCGCAGCACCAATGAAGAGACTTGGGACCTGGTAGAACAGGATATCGATTTTGCAATCGCTAACCTGCCCGAAGCATGGACTGGTAAAAACCAAGGAAGATTGACTAAATATGCAGCCCTCGCATTCAAATCGAGAGCTATGCTTTTTGCCGAACGTTGGCAAGCGGCTTATACTGCTGCTGACGCAGTAATCAAATCAAACAAATTTGAGTTGGTTGATGACTATGTACAGGCATGGAAAGGCGGCAACAGTGAAGCCATCCTGGAATACAAATACGACATCATTGGCCCGAACCATACTTTCGACAAAGACTATGTACCCATGAGCGATGGTTGGGAGTTTGGTGGATTGGGCACCCCTACTCAAGAGATGGTGGAAAGCTATGAAAAAGAGGACGGTACCCAGATGGACTGGACACCCTATTACACCGCTAACGCTACCCGTCCTCCCTACGAAGAGTTGGAACCCCGCTTCAAGGCTACTGTTGTCTATCCGGGAAGCACCTGGAAAAACAAAGTAATGGAAAACTCTGTAAACGGTAAAAACGGTACCTTCATGGCATACAGGGAGCAACCCATGAGCTACGGCCACACAACTACCGGTTACTTTTTACGTAAACTGATGGATGAAACGTTGATCGACGTTAAAGGTATCCCCAGCACACAAAGTTGGGTGGAGATACGATATGCGGAAGTATTGCTCAACAAGGCAGAAGCTGCTTACCGTTTGAACAAGATGAGTGAAGCAAGAGAAGCGATGAATCAAGTGCGTGCCCGTGTAGACTTGCCAGCCAAGTCTTCTTCAGGGGATGAGTTCTTCGAAGATTACCGCAATGAAAGAAAAGTGGAATTGGCTTACGAGGGGCATCTCTTCTGGGACATGAGAAGATGGGAACTGGCACATATCGAATACAGCAACTACCGTTGCCATGGATTTAAGATCACCGGAGACAACTACGAGTACATCGATGTGGACTATCAAGACAGGAAGTTCTCCGCCAAGAATTATATCCTGCCTATACCTGATGCCGAACTAGCAAACAACTCATTGATCGAACAATACGACAATTGGAAATAAAAATAATTTAGAATCGTATGAAAAAAATATATTCAATCCTGGCGACACTGACAGCATTCCTATTCATCGTGAGTGGATGTCAACAGGTTGAGGACCTCACCCCTTCAGTATCGCGCAACGGAATCAACAGCCTCAAAGCATCCTTTTACGGAGACGATAGCTCAGAAAACAGTTTCTCAAGTGAAATTGATTATGAAAACAGAATAATCACCATTGTATTCCCCTACAACTACCCGCGCACATCCGAGAATGTGCTCGAGATGGATGCATTGAAGAAAGTCAGAATCGAAGCCAACCTCGACGACAATGTGGTGATTACTCCTTCCCTACTTTATATGGATTTGACGAAAGAAAACATCATTACCGTTACCGATCAAACCAAAAAAAGAACTGATTATAAGGTGGTAGCCGAAATCCGGAAGAGTGCAGAAGCGCAAATTACCGACTTCAGCATTAATGCAAAAGGCATTTCAGGTATTATCGATGAACAGAACAAAACCATCTCTTTAGTTTCTATTGAACCGATCGGAGAGACATTGGCAGAAGCGAGTATCTCCCACGGAGCATCTATTACTCCCGATCCTAATACTACAGCATTAGACTACGACCAGGAGATCACCTTCGTTGTTACTGCTCAAAACGGTGTAGACAAGGCTATTTATACCGTTCGCAAACAAGTTCCCAACAAGGTTCTGCAAGGCATACGAAATGGTAGCGGCAAAATCCTCTGGTCCAAGAAACTGCAATCCGACCTGGGTATCGCAGTATTGAACGTAACCGGAAGTCTTGCAGTTACTAAAGATTATGTTGTGGTAAATACCCGAAATGCAGCCGGCTTGATCCTCGACCGCAAAACGGGCAACGCAGCTGGCAACATGCCTAACATGGGTTCAATACTGGGTAACCTTACCAACTTCTTTGCTACAGCTGATGATGGTGATAACATCCTGGTAAACAATCTGGCTCCCAACGACGGTAGCTTTAAGGTTTGGAAGATTAAAGGTGTGAACGGTACGCCAGAACTCTTTATTGAATGGCCCGGAAGCCCTGCCATAGGACGTAAGCTTTCAGTAAAAGGAGACCTCGATGGCGACGCAATCATCACCGCAACCATTATGGGTGACAACAAAAGCTTCGCCCGTTGGCAGGTAAAAGGCGGTGCTTTGGTTTCTCAAACACCCGAAGTGGTGGCCATCACCGGTATTGAGGGAGCTTGGTGGAACAACGCCGACGTTGTAGCGACCAATCCTTCGGATCCGAATGCAGACTACTTTATCTCTTGTTATGCAGCTCCCAGAAAGTTTAGCTGGGTAGACGGAAAAACCAACACTGTGAAAGCCAGTGGACCGGAAATCAATGCTAACTGGATTCAGAATGCAGCCGACTACGTTGTGTTCAACAATAATCCTTATGCGGTAAATATGTCTATCAACTCTTTCCCATGGGGTAGTGACGACGTAGTATACCTGCACGACGCGAGTGCTGCAACTACCTTCACTCAACCGATCTGGACCACACCCATCGGTACCTATGGAGGTAAAGACCATGCTGGTCAGAATGCAAACGGAACAGGTGATGCCATCCTGAAAGTATCAAGCGACGGCTATTACATGTATATCTATTTCATGTTCACCAACGGTTGTGTTGTTTGTGTTCAATTCGATTGTATCGACATGTAAGATAAGCTCAGTTGAAAACAATTAACGGAGTTGTCCGGGTTTTGTTTCTTTTTAAAAAGATTTGTATCCTCTTAGGTACCAGACCATTTTTAACAACTTACAGAACCTGGATAACTTTGTTAAATAAAAATATGAAAGTAAAATTTCGTCCCTCCAGACTCTGTCTATGACCGAAACATAAAGGGATTATTCATCTCAAATAACTAATTTACAATGAAAGGAAAAAAGATTGTTTTACCTCTTTTCTTAGCAGTGGCTATGCTCTTCTCTTGTACAACAGAGAGACAGCAGTACGCCACTATTTCCAAATCGGAGCTAAACAACAAAATTAAAGGAGCTTGGGCCGGTAAAATGATTGGTGTGATGATGGGAATAGGCATGGAATTTAAAGCCGCCGGAGTAACCTTTGAAGATTCAATCCCCTGGTACCCGGAGATGATTGAAAGAGCCTTGCTCGAAGATGACATCTATGGTCAATTAACCTTTATGAGCACAATGGTGAAAAACCAGGGTATGCAGACACCGGTAACTAAGTTAGCAGAAATCTTTGCTAACGCAGATTTTAACCTTTGTCATGCCAACCTGCAAGCCCGAAAAAACTTCTTTGATGGAATTATGCCTCCCCTTTCTGGAGCTCCCGAATATAACTTCCATGCCAATGACATCGACTTCCAGATTGAATCGGATTACATTGGGTTTATCCATCCCGGAATGCCACAATCCGCAACCCTTATGGCCGACAGCGTGGGTCGCATTATGGCCTATGGCGATGGCCTCTATGGCGGAATGTTTGTATCGGCTATGCATGCAATGGCATTTTTTGAGACCGATGCGAGAACGGTTGTAAAAAAAGCGTTGAAAGCTATCCCAGCTGAAAGTGGTTATGCTAAAGCTATCCACACTGTAATCGACGGATATGAGACTGATTCCGTGAACTGGAGAACGACCTGGCAAAAGGTAGAGGACGCATGGGGAAAATCGGATGTTTGTGTACCCTACGATCCTTTCAATATCGATGCTACTATAAACGGAGCATACATTGCTATGGGGCTGTTGTTCGGTGGCAACGACATGACCAGAACCATCGAGATTGCTATTCGCTGCGGACAAGATACCGACTGCAACGCAGCTAACGCAGCTGCCGTTTTGGGTATTATTCACGGCTATGATGCCATTGCTGATGAGTACAAGTCACATATCCCTGAGATGGCCGATAAACCTTTCTTATACACTGATATCTCATTCAATAAAGCCGTTGAATATACACAGGCGCTTGCTGAAGAGAACATTCTTGCAAACGGTGGAAGCATCGAAGAGGGAACCTTTAAAGTACCATTGCAGTCGGCTCAATTCTCAGGAAAGTTGGAACAAGCTTTCGCCAATAAAACTATGGACCGGATGATCCGTATGACTGAGGGTGAAAAATATAAATTAGAAGGAAACTGGGTTGACTTTAGTTATGGAGATGGAGACAACGACCTTTACAAGGTTTCAACTAGTTCAGGTGATGTTTTCGAGACAACATTCAATGGCACCGGATTTTCTGTATTGGGTAGCTACAATACGGATGGCGGTACAGCCATGGCTTATATCGACGGAGAGCCATTCCGGGAGTTTAACTGTTACCACCGCACCGAAGCGGGAAAATGGAATGGCAATAGACAACACCTGGTCCACAAAATGGACCTGGAACCGGGTGAACACACATTGAAGATCGTTGTATTGGATAAGAAAGAGAGCGCCTCTACCGGACATAAGATTTATATTGAGCGAGTCATCGCTTACAAAAACACTGACACAGCATCGAATCCGTAATGGAACGATACTGCGGTAACAAACCAATATAGAACCAACAAACCAACATAAAAAATGTCAGAAAAGAAAACACATTTTTACACGTCTGTCTCTTCCTGGTTACTTGTCGGCTGGCTATTTTTCTCAGCTGCATGCAGTAGTGACACTCCAACACCGGAGTATCAATTCCCGGAGCCTCCGAAAGAGAATGTGGAAAAGCCGCGTTATATCTGGATTGATGCCGCTGCAAATTTCCCTGATTTTGCAAACAGCAAAGAGAATATTGCACGTGATCTAAAACTGGCCAAGGAAGCAGGTTTTACCGATATAGTAGTGGATGTTCGCCCCTCTTCGGGCGATATCCTTTACAAATCATCTGTACCCGGCGTTGATGAGGTAAGGTGGCTAGGGGCCTGGGTCAATGGAAAGTTCTCCCGTGTCGACCGTACCGCAACCTGGGACTACCTGCAGGCTTTTATCGAAGAATCACGTAAACTGGAGCTTAAGGTTCATGCAGGCTTCAACACTATGGTTGGTGGAGAGAGCGATGGTTTAGGGCCCCAGGGTATCCTGTATAGAGATCCCACTAAGAAATCATGGGCTACATCCGAAAATCTGGCAACTGGAATTACCAATACGCTGGACAATGGTGGTGGCACCAAGTTTTTCAATCCCGCCAATGAGGAGGTACATACCTACTTGTGTGACCTGTTGAAAGATCTGGCCAAGTATGATCTCGATGGTATAATCCTCGACAGGGGACGTTATGGCGGAATGAAATCAGATTTCTCCGAACTGACCAGAAAGAAATTCGAAAGCTACCTGGGTAATGTCAAATTGAGTAATTACCCGGAAGATATTCTTCCTAAAGGCGCTTCCATGCAACAGGTGATGGCAATGAAAACCTATCCTCCCTACTTCACCAAATGGCTTGAATTTAGGGCTAAAATGATCTACGATTTTATGTCAAAAGCCCGCACAGCAGTTAAATCGGTTAATTCCAATATTCAGTTTGGCGTATACGTGGGAGGGTGGTACTCTACCTACTACGAGGTAGGTGTTAACTGGGCCAGCAACAGATACAATTCCAGCACTACCTATGGATGGGCAACCGCCAAATACAAGGATTACGGATATGCGGCACTGATGGATCAGATGTTGATTGGCGCCTATGCTTCTCCGCTGAGTGTTTATGGCTCAGGAGAATGGACCATGCAAGGTTTTGCCAGACAGGCAAAAAATAAAATCATGAACAGTTGCCCGGTAGTAGCTGCCGGCCCCGATGTGGGTAACTGGGATTATGACAACAAAGCAACCCAGCAACAGGAGAACCAAGCTATCGTGCAATCAGTAAAAGCCTGCATGGACGAGTGCGACGGCTACTTTTTGTTCGATATGATTCACCTGAAACTCGCCAATCAATGGCAATATGCCAAAGAGGGGATCGATATCGCCATGGGTAAGAAATAACAAAACACTCCTTGATGAAGCATTTATTCCACCATTTAAATACAAAGTGAATTAAACAAAGATGAAGCAAATTACTAAAGTATTATTTTCACTCCTAGTCATTGCTGGACTTGTCTCCTGCAACGCGAAAGGTAGCCACAGCAAAAATGAAGAAACACCTGAAATCGCTCCCAAACTGATGTGGATCGACGCTACAGCCAACATTGAACGGTTCAACAACAAAGACACTATCGACCTTTACTTGACCAAATTAAAAGAGTTGGGATTTACCGATATCGTTGTCGATATCCGCCCCATCTGTGGTCATGTACTCTATGAAAGTGTATATGCACCCCTTTTGACCGAATGGAAAGGCAAAGAGATAAAATATGGGTTCGACTACCTGGGTTATTACATCGAAAAGAGCCACGAACTGGGACTTAAGGTGCAGGCTTCGCTCAATACTTTCGTAGCCGGCCACAACTATATGGACGACGGCATCATCTACAAAGGAGGCAAAGCCGAGTGGGCTTCAACTGTTTACCCCCCTTCAGAAGAGGTGAAATTTATCCCTATCACAGAGGAGAAACATAAATACTCAGCGATGGTTAACCCCTGTAATGAAGAGTTCCAAGAGTATATCTTGAACATTTTTCGTGAGGTAGTGGTAAAATATCCCAAACTGGATGGCATCATCCTCGACAGGGTGCGTTTCGATGGCTTTACAGCTGATTTTTCCGAACTTTCACGTGCTAAGTTTGAGGAGTACCTGGGGCAGAGACTGGATCAGTTTCCCGATGATATCTACCGTTGGAAAAAAGATGAGAACGGTAAATTCTATCCCGAACAAGGTAAGCATTTCCTCAAATGGCTCGAGTGGCGCGCTTCAGTAATCTATTCATTTATGGCAAAAGCAAAAAATGTAGTTAAGGAGGCTAACCCAAGCATCTCTTTCGGTACTTACACCGGTGCATGGTATCCTTCGTACTTTGAAGTGGGTGTGAATTTTGCCAGCAAGAACTACGACCCTTCTGCTGATTTTGAATGGGCCACTGCTGATTACAAAAATTATGGCTATGCAGAACTCCTCGACATCTTCACAGTAGGCAACTATTATACCACCATCACTATGGAATCGTATGTAAAAGAGAACCCTGAGGTCAAGAATGAAACCGACATGTGGGCACAAAAGAGCATCTGGTATTGCGTGGAAGGTTCTAACCAACACCTGAAACAGATACTCGACGGCAACAAGTTCTACGGAGGTATCCTGGCAGACCAATTCTACACCAATCCCCAGGGACTTACCGAGTCCATCAAAATGAACCTGGCTAGCTCAGACGGTTTGATGATCTTCGACATTGTCCACATTATTGAAAAAAATATGTGGGAGTATGTTGAGAAAGGTATGCGTGAAAGCGGGGCTATTTAACTCAACTCGTCAAAAAAATGATCGATAATAGAACTACATTGAGCCATACAAGGAGTATCCTGTTTCTTGTGTTTCTCTTTCAGATTATCTCCATGAGCCTCATCGCCGATGATTCACAGGCGGTTGTGAAAGGCAGCGTGTCTGCTGTAAATGGTGGTCTGGCCAATGTGGCAGTCACTGACGGCTACCAATGTGTGCTTACGGATAAGCAGGGTAACTTTAAACTCACTCCGCATAAGGATGCATCATTTATCTACATTTCCACACCAGCAGGGTACTTGCCTCAAGAGGAAAAGCAGGTACCCCGCTTTTACATCCCCATAGAAAAAAACAGGCAACGGTATGATTTTGTACTTAAAAAAAATCCAAAAGAAGATACCCTACAACTGCTGCTGGTTCATGCCGATCCACAATTTCACAAACCGGAGAATTTCCAACGGTACGCCCATGTGGTGAACGACATGATTCAACTCAAACAGGCCTATCCTGACCGCGACATCCTAGGCATCGATTGCGGTGATCTTGTGGGTGACAAGCCTGCGCTCTACCCCCTTTATATCGAGGAACAAGGCAGAGCGGGAATCCCTTTCTACCGTATGCCGGGTAACCACGATTTGCAGTTTGGCGGACGCACCGCAGAAACCTCCTCTGGCCGTTACGAAAAGAACTTCGGCCCCGATCATTACTCATTTAACAGAGGACAAGTGCACTATGTTATTCTCAACAATGTTTTTTACCTGGGTAGGGATTATTTCTATATGGGATATATCGATGAGAAGAGTTTCAGGTGGCTGGAACAGGACCTGGCACATGTTCCGGAAGGGACAACCGTTATACTCTCCATGCATATCCCCGGCCGCCTTGATGAAACGGAAAAACCATTCCAATACGACTCCCGCTCCATCAGTATGCAGACAGTCAACTTCTCTTCCTTGCTGGAGATAGTAAAACCATATAACGTTCACTTGTTGACGGGCCACATGCATTACAACCGCAATATGATCCACGCCGAAAATTTTCACGAGCATAACACCGGTGCGGTATCGGGGGCCTGGTGGCAGGGTAAATACTGTCTGGACGGAACCCCGGTAGGATATGGCGTATATGAAATTAACGGATCTGAAGTGACCTGGTACTTCAAAAGTGTGGGAAAAGATCGCGATCATCAGATGCGGGTTTATGCCCCCTACTCTACTGATGCATTTGGCGAAGATTTAGTGGTTAATATCTGGAATTGGGACAAAAACTGGCGCGTTGAATGGTTTGAAGATGGCATCAGGATAGGCGAGATGACCCGTTTTGAAGGAATTGACCCGGAAGTGGAAAAGGCATACAGCAATAAGGCCGGACTGGAATTTAGCTGGATTGCTCCGGTGAAGACCGACCACTTATTTCGTGCCATCCCCCTAAACAGAAAAGCTAAGATCAACGTCGTCGCTACCGATCCTTTTGGTAGAAAATACACAGCAACTATACAGCAACAATCCTTATGAGAAAAAGCAAACAGATTATCTCCATATTCGCTCTTCTAGCGTGTATGCTTCTATCGCAGGAAATAAGAGCCGAAAAAGACATTCCTCCGCATCACCCCTACATCCACTATGTCGGTAGAGTAGACATGAGCAACAACGACACAGTTCGTTACGACTGGCCGGGTGTAGCCCTGATGTGTAATTTTTCCGGAAGAAGCATCGGAATTAAGCTTAATGGAGGTGCGGCAACCCATTTCAACCTGTTTCTCGACGGGGAACTGATCGATGTAATTATGGCCCCTCAAGATACAATCATCACCGTTAGACCCACGCAACATAAAAAAATTCACGAACTGAAATTAATTAAACGTACCGAAGCAGATATGGGTATGGTGCAGTTTATGGGATTTGTCATGGAAGACAAAGGGATGCTTCATCCAACGAGCAATCCCCTTACTCGACGCATCGAATTCATCGGTAACTCCATCACTTGTGGATACGGCACCGAAGGAAAAGACAGGAATGAAATATTTAAGCCCGAAACCGAGAATAACTATAAGAGTTATGCAGCTATTCTCTCACGCGCATTTAACGCAGAAGCGCATTTTATTGCCCACTCAGGAGTTGGATTGGTGAGAAACTATGGAGATGAGAACCCTGCCACAGCAAAGGAAAAGACTATATTGGGTCGCTTTGGCCGTACTTTGGATAATGGGCCGGATACCTCATGGGATTTTAGCCGTTGGAAGCCTGACTGCGTCATAATCAACTTGGGGACCAACGACTTCTCCACAACACCTCACCCCGATAAGTTTACTTTTTTAAAAGGATACAAGGAACTCCTGGATAGCGTTCGTCAAAAGTACGGCAAGATCCCTGTTTTCTGCGTTGTAGGCCCTATGATAGACGAACCCTGCTTCTCTTACGTGAAAGAGTTCACTCGCTACTGTCGATGGGGGCAAAAGGATGATCAGGTTTTTTTTGTTGGTATGCCCGATAACCTACTCAACAACCACGATGACCTAGGTTCAGACTGGCACCCCTCATACAAAGGACAGCAAAAAATTGCCAAACTGCTGCTTACACCGGTAGCTAGTGTCATGAACTGGGAATATCAAGAAAATATCGTTGACTCCATCCTAAAGCTCAAAGAGAGTAATTAATCTTCTATAAAATCAACTTATTAGTTTTATTATTAAAAATAAACTTATTTATTATATTATTTTAATAATAATCTTTTTTTAATTAAAAAATTTATTTTAATTTCGTGTGGTAATTAATTATCGGTTATTTATCGGGTAATTTTCAAAACAGACGACTATTTAATGGACTTAAAAATGATTGACTTCTCAAATCTATCTCTACAATACAAAAACGAATTACTAAATAATGTAATTCCTTTTTGGATCAACCAATCTCAAGATAAAGAGTATGGTGGATATTTCACATGCCTCGATCGTCAAGGCAACGTTTTTGAT
>ENA-UOOR01002882-UOOR01002882.1-fermentation-metagenome-genome-assembly--contig:-NODE-2882-length-16304-cov-3.114899_pt1 | contig 16304 bp, 3 predicted proteins | sample MGYA00245780_ERZ724029 | MGnify/ENA primary metagenome ERZ724029 (study PRJEB28704, sample SAMN03018315) | fermentation metagenome | biome: anthropogenic terrestrial biome; feature: soil; material... | reverse complement strand
CGTTAACACCAATTTCTATGTTGCTTCCATTGCGCCTTACACTGAGCAGACCACGTGGGTCAGTAGCAACGAAACCTTCGAGCTCAAGCTGTTTGGTAAAAACGGTGCTGCTGGTAACTACCTCAACCACAGCAGCAAAACTACTTCACTTATCGTTGACACGGCCGGTAATCCAATAGATATAAGCAAGTCTACTCGCAATCTGCAAGCGGCAGCTTATTTGGATGGTATTGCTCCTGAGATAATGTCTATTGAAATTGCCGGCAAAACCGATGCCGGTGACGGGGGCCTAGCCAGCAATTTGTATGCTCGATTGGGAGAACGTCTCGGCTTCTTCGTGCAGTTCTCAGAGCCGGTGCAGTACCTACGGGTCAGCAACGACGAGCCCCTACCCTTCGATCAAGGCTATTTGGATAGCTCAGGTCAATTGATACCTGGTGCCTGCAATATGATTTTCGTGGGTGACGCCTACGACATTCAGCTGTTGGCGGAACTTAATATCATGGATGGGGGTAGGCCGGTGACGGCCCGTGCCCAGTATGTCACCAACGTGCGTTTGAAGGATGGCAGGCTGGTGTCCCGTGTGTTTTTCGTGACACCTCAGCCGCTCAAGGATAGTATATCGCTCCAGGATTATGGAACCGGGGCGGAGATGCCTATAGGCATTAACCGCATCTATATGGGTGGAGGGCCAGAGGCTGGCAAGTACTACCTAGGCGATGCTTGCGGCAATCGCTATGACGAGGGAACCGAATACATCAATGGGGGAGCGGACCAACGGTTAATGCCTAAACAGCAGTTGTGGCTAGATACTGGTAAGCCCACAGCTGCCACCAGTTTGGTCGCTTCCGATGGGAAGTATCAGCCGCTTACTTATGGGGTGGGGCAGGAGACGACAGCTTTCTGCTTCCCGCTGTTTGTGTCCGATCCGCTGCCCCCCACAGGGGTTCAAAGTGGCAGCAATGGTGTCACCGGCTATTTCGTGTGGCGGGACGAGCAAGATATGTTGCCAATACACGCGGAGAAATATCCCTTTGAGTATGTGGTCACTGGTAGCCCCGATCGTCCTGATGACGGCGAATACCAGTCGGCTCTAACCAACGGCAAGTATGCCTTTACGCAAATTGACTCGGGCAACCATCTGCATCTTCGCTTTGTCGATGGTGCTGATTACAGCTTCTCAACTTCGCAGTTAGTGATCTACCCGGTAGATAACGCGAACAACCAGGGAGAGGTAGCCTTCACCCTCGATTTCACTGTCGACCGCAAACCGCCGGTCATCGAACAGAAGCGGACTGCCACCTATTCCACCGGCACCGGCTCAATTCACACTACCATTCAGTTACAGGACGTCAGCGAGATGGAGGCAATTGAGTATCAGTGGACGGACAAAGGAGCTTCACCTGCTGACTGCGGCTGGCAGTCGGTCACCTCTTACACCACCAGACAAAGCAGCCGTTACCGCTACTATGAGTTCAGCCAGTCGCGCACCAATCTTGCCCCTGGTGCCATGTATACATATACCCTACATGTGAGAGCAACCGATGCGGCTGGTAATCGCAGCACGGCCAGCTTTGATTATGTGCTTGACCTCGAACTTCCTACCTTCAATTTGGAGTTCGCCACCGATCCCTCTCAGCCCAACGGTCGTCATTCGCTACTACTCAGTCCCCCCAGCGATGACCCCAACAAGGCTATTGACGTCTGGGCTTTGGTTAGGCAGCCGGAAGAGCATCAGCCCTACGGAACTGACACCAGATATTACTATATGAAGGCAATAGAAATGCAGGCGCTAGGTACTAGCAGCACGGTAGATTTGCTGGCCGTTACCAAGGATGCGGCGGGTTGGTCACCCTGTATCGTTTCCAGTGAACTGAGAGAGTTGGATGGCGGTCCTAAACCGGGCAAAGTCTATGCCTGGGGGTGGGCCTGGAGTTCGCTGGACGCGCCGACCAGTGACAGCAAGCCGAGGTTCCTAGAGTATATGAATAGATATGCCCCGCTGGAAGTCCTAATTATTGCTCGACCCAATGAGGCCAAATGGGGCCATTATGATCAAACCTTTGTATTCGATGCGGAGCCGGTCTTGAAGAGAACTTATACCTTCAACTACGCCAGCGATTACTTGATTGGTGAATCCGACTCAATTCATAGCATCACCATTACCCCCAAGAGCCATGTTTATCCCACCACCGTGAGCTGGGATAAGCTGCTCATCGATTCTCCGAGCGCATTGGATGTGCCTCGCAGCCTAGATGGGGCCGTGTTTGGCGTATCTCTGGCCAATGTTCGCTATCCAGCCTACGGTTTGCAGGATATCGACTTTGAGAGTGAGCATACGGTGTTTGCCCTCTACAAGACCGGTGCCGGTACCAGCCAGGAGCCTATCTTCAGCAGCCAACTGGTGGCCAAAGCCTATCAGGAAATCGCTATCCCCGCCGGTACGGTGACGGAGAGTGGCAGCTATACGGTAGTAGTAACGGTTCAGGCGAAGGGCAGCAATCACATCGACCGTCAGGAGTACACCGATATCTTGGTGGATTGCCGGGAGCTTACTACTTACGGCATCTCCGAGGTTACCACTAGCCAACCGTTGGACGATCTAGGCCAGGCCCTTACGGTCAGTACTGATTACGCGCTCTCTGACAGCCAGCAATCCGGTACCATCTGTGTCAGCGCCAAGCCAAGCGCCCAGCAGTATATCCGCTTCGACGCCGAGATCGATAGCTTAACGACCATTGCTGGCCAGCCCCATTACGCCGCCTACTTGCAGGTCTGGAATGAAACAGCCACTGACTTTTTGGGCGAAGACGTGGACTATCCGTGGATCTATTTGCCAGCGGGGCGGCAATACCAAACCGTGTTATTGACAGAAGCGAATAGGGAAGAGGTTAGGGCGGCCTTGACTAGCAGTAACGTCAGTGAGGCAGCTATTCTTCCCATCCTGCCGGGGCAGAACATAATCAACTATCGACTGGCTTTGCCTGGCGGTTATAAAACACCGATTCAGACCCTTGTAATAGATGCGGCTAGTGCCGAGCCCACCATCAGTATGCAGCTATCTCCCCAGCCGGAGCAGGGTCTGACTACCAGTGCAGACGTGGTGACAATGCCCAAGCTGTTACAAAGCCCTCTGGTTGCTCCCGAGACCCTGCGCCTCGGTGTGCTGGATAACGCTACTTTGAGTCAGCAGTTTGCTGATGCACGGCAGGCCGTTATAACCCAGAATGGGGATTACTGCTTCTACGCCGTGGACAAGTTCCACAATGTGGGTTATCAGCAAATCAGCGTTGACTATATTGATCGCACAGCTCCCAGTCTGACTGTTAAGGAGAGCGTGTTTAGCGGCAGCCTCTATACTTTTACGGTGCAAATAGAAGACGATTTCGATCTGGACAACAGCCAGTTGCTTATCCAGTTTGATGACGATTATTGTGAGTTGCTGGGCGTCAAATCGGGTGCAGCTTTTGCCGTTCCACTGGCGGCCAGATGGCAAGCAACGGCTCCGTCTGCCAGTGGCCTCTATGAAGTAACCACCATAGATAAGGAAAACGGCAGTAAAGAAGTCAGTTTCTCTGGAGCCTTCAAGTACGATGCTAGAGTGGGAGCACCGTCGATTACAGAGCGAAGCATCACCCTCTATGCGGTGGATGGTGCGGGCAATAATTCGGAGGAACAGAAGACAACAGTGAGTGTTGCCAACCAACCCACCACCTATGTAAAGGGGGAACTGGAGTCGGACGGCTTTACCGCTACCTTCAGGCGTCCAGTGATACTGAGTGTCCCCAGTGAAGTAACAGCGAACCCGGCCTACTCCATCCGCAAGCAGTTGCCTTTCTATAGTAACGGCAACTATCCGGTGGAGTGCGTGGACATCTTCGGCGATCGGCATACGGGCAACGTCACCGTCAGCCACTATGATGCACGCTATGTCCATCAAGTCAGCATTTCTGAGACGGCACCAACTAATCAGGATGTGCAGATAGTCCTTAATTGCGCCTCCAACATTGCCATTACTTTGGAGATGCCCACCAACCTGCCTGAGGGGGATATCAGCCCGGTGTTAGATGCCGATGGCCAAGCGATTGGGGCATTGATTACCATGCGCTCCAACGGCAGTTTCACCTACGCAGTAAAGCCTAAGGACAGCGCCTATCCTAAGCAGACCCGTAATCTAGTGGTGCAGAACATCGATAAGACAGTGCCGACAGTAGAGCTTGTGTGGGTTTACAGTGCCCCCATTATCGATGGGAAGACGGCTGGCGACGTAATAGTTTCCCTGCAGGCTGATGAACCGCTACAAGGTCTAGACGGTACGGGTACTACCCATATCTTTACTGTCAACCACCAAGAACCCTTTGTTTTCCACTACTCCGACTTGGCAGGGAATGACGGCTATGTCACTGCTACTCCCCCAGTGGTTATAGTGGACAAGGAACTGATTGACTCGGATATTACCCCGCCCGATTATGAGTTGGAGATTTATCGTAGCGACAACGGTATCAGCAGCAAAGTGGCTGGTTACACGAAATCTGCCTACGAGTCGCTAACCACGGAAGAGCGAGCCAACGCCTTCCCGCTGTTTTCGGGGGTGTTGCAGCTGTGCTTTACCCCATACGATGAGAACCAAGTCAGCATCAGTTTGCAGGACGCTCCTCCTGAGGGTGTTGCGCTCAGCGGTTGGACCGTCAGTGTCACTGACAACGTAGACTTCACAGTGGCGCTCACCGATGCCAAGGGTAACCGGACTTTGGTGCCGATCAGTATTAATCAGGCGGACAATACCCCTCCTGTCGGTACGGTCACCTACGTTAGGACTGCTCCGTACGTTATCAGGGGCTATCTGGAGATGAGTGATGAGGGCGGTGGCCCAGTTATCCTCAAAAACACCAGCGGAGTGCAAGTTGACGTCAAGGGTAAGTATTACCACGAATTTCTCGATAATGAGAGCTTTACTTTTGTCTTCGCTGACGCTGCCGGTAATATAGGGACCACCGTAGCTGTGGTTAGCAGCCTAGACATGACCCCACCCAGTGGTGCAGTCAGGCAGTGGCTACCCTACTTCATTGACGAGGGTGGTATCACCCATCCGGGCCAGCTCTCCGACCGGCCAACCAACTCCGAGGTTAGCGTCTTCTTGCAGTTCAACAAGTCTATTCGGACGCTGACGCCGCGGATGATTAGTGGCCAGTTACAGGACATTTCCTTTTCTCATACAGAGGATAGCGCCACCATTGTTTTCCGGCAGAATGCTTCTATGGAGATAGAGTTTCAGGCGCTTAACGGGCGCAGCAATCGCTTAACCCTCGCGGTCAGCATTATCGATAAGCAGGCACCGCAGATTACTGCTGTACAGACAGCAGCCGACTTAAAGTCGGTAGTCTATTCCTTCACTGCTGACGAACCGGTATTCTTTGTGGATGGAGAAAATGCAGCCCAGGCTGCCACCAGCTTTAGTAAGGTTTTCGAACTGAACGGCGACTACGACCTTAAGTTCACCGACTTGGCTGGTAACTCGACGATTAAAAGAGTAACGGTTACCGGTATCGATCGCACACCGCCAACCCTTATTATCACGGATTTACCGAGCAGCGGGGCGGCGCTGACTAATGAGACTGTCACCTTCTCTGCCTCTATCAATGAACCGGGGACTATTGCTTTCCGAGGCGTAGTCTACCCGCTGACAGCAGGGCAGGTGCAGCAGCTACGGGTTGACCACAACGGTAGTTATGAACTCATAGCCACCGACCGGGCTGGCCTAATTACCCGCTACACAGTGGTTGTCAACTGCATCGACCGTACCTCGCCCCAGATCCTGTTACCCGGGGGGCAGCTGCTGATCAGGCAGGGAACGGATAGGGCCACCGTTGAACGCCTGCTGCTGGAGCAGGTACAGGTCTATGACAATGCGGATCCGAAGCCTGAGCTCAAATTGGATGAATATGTCATTGATGAGAACTTTACATATCTAGGCGAGAGTATAGTGTGGCTTACTGCTACTGACCAAGCTGGAAACCGGCAGGAGGGCGGAGTCCGAGTGCGTGTGTATGGCCCCGATGAACTCTTGATCAGGGTAAACGGGCAGGTGCCCCCACCTGATGGTACCCTGTTTGTTTCTGCTAAGGCTTCGCGAGTAGTTAGCGTGGCCATGGAGAATGTACCCAAGAGCAGCGGTGGCGAGGAACCTTATCGTATCTATTGGAAGCGGGGCATCTGCACTGATGCCCAGATGAAAGATGCAACCCTGTTGACGGGAGGCAACTTTACTGCTCAACAGAATGGGTTCTATACCATCTATGTAGTCACTCAAAGTAAGGCCAGTTTGTTGGTCCACTTATACGTTCAGGGTTAGGGGGTGTTGTGTATGAAACGAACTATGCAGCGGGCTCTATGTGCCATTTTGGTCGTTGCTCTGTTGGCAGGTGCCATGCCACCATTATCGCAAGTGCTAGCGGCAACTCCGGAAACCCTGACCATGCAGAATGACAGCATTGAGTTGACCGTATCCACCAAGAATGGTGGTTTTGTGGTGCGCACCCTAGAGGGCGACATAATAACCAAGGATGACAATAACAAGGATTTGCTCTACCGCCGCGACCAGTTTGATACATCATTTGCATCCTTCTTGGTCACAGAGGGAGGCACTTCTACCGAGTACATCTTTGGCAACGACTACCGCTATCGGGGCTGGACCAATAAGTTATCGGTTACTAGAGAACAGAACGGCATCCGTGCGGTGTGGACTGTCAACAACTTGGTCTTTACCCAGTTGCTGGAGCCCATTCTTAATCAGACGTCTAATGAACACGGCACCGTACGTATCTCTTACAGCGTAGAGAATAAAAACGGTACCCCCATCGATGTTAAGGTCCGGCTCTTGCTGGATACGGCCTTGGGGGAGCAGGACTTTGCTTACTACGAGTTGGCACAGGGGCCCACAGCCGATGAGAGTTTCATTTGCATAGAGCAAGAGACTTCTCTGGGCGAGTCGACTGATTATCTACCAGCCAACTTTTTCGCCTACGACGACTACCTTAACCCAACCACGGCGGCCTACACAATTTTCGACCAGTCAGCTGGGGGGGTGAAGCCGTACCGCCTGGCTTTTGGGCACTGGAACAACCTGGCAGCGACCGCCTTTGATTTCGTTCCCGATGGTACCTTAACTTTTACCAACTCCTACAATCGAAGCTATTTGACTGCCGACAGCGCCATAGCCGTCTACTATGATCTGGGGAGCGTGGCGACAGGAAGCACTAGCCGTCAGGCTGCTACCTATTACGGCGTGGACTCCAAGGTAAGGGTAAAGGACAGCGACCGGGTGGGGATTACAGTTACAGCCCCGCCCGGCCTGAAACTGAACGAAGCACAAGATGCCTATCTACAGCCAGACGAAGCAATCGCCACAGGCATGTTTGAGGTCACTACCAATATCACCAACCTGGCCAAATCGGCAGCTACCGTGCTGCCAGAGGTGACGGTGGCAGTGTATGTGGACGATGGCATCGTTCCCCTAGATGGTGGTGGCAATGAGCTTGACCCGCCACCCACGAGCCTGCAGCCCCATAGCGTGGTGCTAGGTAACCTGCAGGTAGGAGCTATGCAGCAGCTAGCCTGGGAGTTCAGAGCCAATGTACTGGCCAACACCTCCTACCGCAAGCTGATCTTTCGTGCCTATGATACTTCTGGGTCTGACAAGCGGCTATTGTTGGAGAACCTAATCGGGTCAGCCACAACCTACGTGCTTTGCCCAGGGACAGGTGGCCTGCCTGAGCTGACGTTCACCAGCCTAGGGCCCGACGTAATCTACAGCCAGGGAACGCGGCACTTGTACTTGACCGGGAGTGGCTTTGGCGAATATCTCAGTAACGTTTGGGGCTATGAGATGCGTGTTCAGCGCAAAGGTGCTGCCCCTGGTTCTTACGCTGTCGTGCCTAGATCGAACATCATCTACTCAGAGGATAAACCAGGGGTCCTGGACGTCGTGCTGGAGCATGACATAGACCCGGGTGAATATGAACTGAGGCTGGCTTTTGATCCGATGTCGCCCTTAGGCCAAGTAGAAGTGGGGGCGGCCGCACTGAGCTTTCTGGTGACTGAGGACCCGGCTTATCGCAATGATAGCTATGGCATCGTGGCTGTAGTCAAAGTCGGCAGCGTCAGCAAGCCAAACTATCAGATAGAAGCTTTTGTGGATGAGCAGCAGCTGCAAGCATATCAGGACGGCGAAATTCTGCTCGTGTTTCGCGGCAAGTTTATGCTCGAACGTGGGTATGGGTGGCCTAACCCGGAAATCGTCTCCTGTTCAGCTGTAGCTTCAACCGCCAGCGACACGATCACAATCAACGGGGCGCTGGATTTTGAGAACGGCAACATTCAAATCTATCGCCTTGAGAGCAGTCCTAATGGCGTGATGGTGGAGTTCAACGGCGATATATACACCAGTAATAGTCGCACCAGTGTTTGGTCTGGTAATGCGTCACTCACTCCTTTGCTGGATGGCGAAGATTACGGCCTGATCAAGTACAACCAGCGGGGAGAAAGGGTTGTTCGTAAGCAGCCTGAGAAAACCATCTCGCTGGTCTGGCCGAATATCTACGGCATGCTGCAGACCATCGGCGGGTTCGCTGTAGATTTTCGCTATGGCCAATTTGGTGCCATGTATAAGGATGACGATTGCGATGAGCTCAGCGGCTATGTCGTCTCCTTTGGCGGCAAATTGGACCTGTCCTTCCTGATTCCAGGTGGCAGTAAAGAGGCTGAAAAACTGGAGAAAAATGATGACGTGGACACTGATAAAGATGACGATAAAATCACCGTCAGTCCCTCGGAAAAAGCCAAGCAGGAAAATGAAAAGAACAAGGTAAAGCCAGTTGGCAAGATCAACATCGAGGATGTCTTGTTCGGCAATGGCAATGGTTATCTCGGCTTTAACTCCCAAGCTGAGTTGATGCTACCCAAATATGTGGCAGCGCTACCGGCGATGGGGGGCAACCTTGCCATCAATACTATCGGCGGCTACCAGGTGGGGGTGCTGGGCAAGGCCCAGACTAAGAAGTTTGAGCTGGAGTTTGAACTTAAGGTGCAAAATGCTCCCGACTCCAATATCCCCATTCCCGACAAGCTTTTCTTCTATATGGCCGGCTTTGAGCCAGGAGTGAACATCGACGGTGTTGGTGCCATCTGGTTGACCGGCGCTGGCGGCGGTATTGACAAACTGTACGACACTATCTTTAAAAGCGGGGTACCACCGCTAACGCTACTTTTGTCTACTTCCTTTGATATCGTCAAGGTGATGTCCGCTCGGGCCGACCTCTCTCTCAGCTTGCGCGGCTTTATGCTGGAGATGAGCGATGTCAAACTGAAGCATACGGACGTGGTTGTGCTACAGAATGGAACCTTCGGTGTGACTTGGGAACCGAGCTTCTTCCTACAACTCACGGCTGTGGCAGAGATATTGGAAATTATTGAAGGCAGGGCCTATCTGGTAGTCGATAACGACTTCTTTGAAATGTTTCTGCGCGCCAGTGTCAAGGTGCCCAAGGATATGAAGGTGATAGGTGGGATGACCGTAACCAACACCGACCTGGGGGCCAACAACGAGAAGATCTGGGGTGCCGTGTCCGCTTTGGGCGTTAGGTTAGGCGTCACCTACTACTGGGGTGGAAGCGTGAACTTCGGCAGCGGTGGTAACGCAGCTAAGCCTACCTATCCAGACCTACTGGGGCTAGACAGTTACCCTGTGGGTACAAATACCGAAACAGGAGAGACTCTCTATCTCTGCGTCGGTACCAACCTGTCCGCAGGCCTGCCAGCCCAGCTAGTCGATAACCTCGATTATGGCGGGCCGGTGTTGCTTGCCCTAGCGCCTACTATAACTTCTTCACTGGACAGAACCGTCCATAAGCTGAACTTGGGTGCTGAGTCAGACGACGATGCGGCCTTGGCCATCCGTCTTGCGGGGGTGGTGACGGATCCTAAATCGGTCATAAGCATCACCAAGCCCGGTGGCGAGCCCCATGATCTAATTGTCTACGATGGCAGCAATCCTGGCGAGGCCAATACTAATGTAGTGGTAGCCGATGACGGACAGAGCACAACTGTTTATGTAACTATTACCGATTACGTGGCGGGTGACTGGCTAATTGAGACTGCTGATGAGGCCGACGTAGTGCTCTACATGATTGGGGAGATGCCCGAAGTCACTTCCCTGACGGCAACGGCCGCCAGGGATCGGCTCAGCGTGACCTGGAAGGGCAAGAAGTTGGACGAGACCGAGGTCTCATTCTATGTAACTGATGATATCGGTGACGGCACAGCCGATGATTTGGGCGAAATGGGCAGACTGATCGGTGCCTTGGGCGGCACTGAGGTTGACGGAACACCTAGGGAAGTTCCAAAGGCAATGGGTCAATCGCTGACATTTAGTTTGCCCGCCGACCTGCCGAGCGGCGATTACTACCTGCGCATGATCGTCAGTAAAGAAGATCAGGTTAACTATAATGTGGTGGCGGAGGATGTAACGGGACAGCCATTAAAGTTTAGCTACCAGAATAGTCAGCAGCCCAATCGCCCTAGCAGTGTGTCATTGCTGAACTATGGTGATGGTATGTTTGAGGTCCAAGTGACCCCACCAACTAGTGCTTTTGACGGCTACAGCGTCAGCATCTACGAACAGACTGCTGAGGGCCTTGTGCCTACCAGCCTCATGGGGCTTGACTTCGCCAACAATGATGATGGGGAGGTTGCTCCCATGCTGTTGGGAGGGAGATACATAACCACAGACGGACAGCTGTTGGGCTTGCAGCCAGGCAAAACTTATCTGGCAGAAGTGGCCGCCTATAGGGTGACGGACGGTGATATTCTCATCCTTAGTGAGCCAGCGCGCTCGGCGGCAACAGCATTGCGCGAGTCTTCGCCTCCTGTAGTCAGCTTCCAGCCCCAGGCAGGGACCTATAAGTTGGTGAAGAAAACGGTGAGGACGGCTGGCGGTGAACAAACCATTACCATCCCCACGTTTACAGGGAATGATGTGCAGTTTACCCTGCGCGCCAATGTGCCCGTTTCTGGCTATTGGAGTATTGACGGCAACCTCTTGCTGGACCCGTCGGACCCGGATGGCGGCAGCAGTGATGTGGAGTCGGTCAAGGACATCAGAGTCGAGCGCTGGCTGTGTGATGGGGAGCACGTGCTCAGCTTCATTGGTGAAGACGCTGAAGGAGACAGCTTCACCTTTAGCCAGGCATTCGCTGTTGACAGCATGCCACCGCGCCTAATGCTATCTTCGCCGGTCAACGGCTCCTTGTTTGGCGTTGACGGCAGCTTGTTGATTGAGGGCGTTGGTGACAAGGGGGCTTCTTATACTATCGTGGTAGATGGGGTAACTAAAGTTAAAGGCCTGCGGCTAGAGCCATCGGTCGATGGCCTTATCAGCTACACTCTGCAGGGGGTCAATCCGGGCATGGCCAGCCATCAAGTAACAGTAATCGCCACCGATGAGGTCGGGAACAGCGTTGCAGTTGACGCTAAAGTTAATAACGGCGGGCTAGCCTTCATTGAAAGTGTAGATATCTTAGTGGATGGGGTCTCCCTGGGAGACGATCCGCAGTATCGCAACATCGACCTTAGTTTAATGGGTAGAACAGTGCAACTTAGCTTGGTGGCCAAGTTGCAAGATGGCCCACAGGTAATAATTAGCGACGAACGGATGGTGCGTTGGACAACGGTGGCCAAGTCAGGAAGTGCCAGCGTAGACTCGGACGGCAGTTTACAGCTAAGGGCTGGGAGCATCGGCTATGTCTTGGGTGAACTGATGGTGGCCGAGGAGGCCAGCATTAACTCTGCGCTCACCTTCGGTGCCGAAAGCTACAGCGAAAAGCAAGTAAGTGTAGTTGTATCCAGCACGACAGGTGGAACGGCCAGCGGTGGCGGCACCTATTCTCCAGGTACTAGCGTTACTTTAACTGCCAAGCCACTGGCTGGATATCGGTTCGTTGGCTGGACCTCATCGGGCGGGGGTTCCTTTGCTAACGCAAGGGCGGCTACTACCTTGTTCACCGTGCCCGATCAATCGGTTGTAGTGACAGCACGCTTTGTCCACGATTATGATGATGCGCAACCAACCGACCCGACCCAGCCGGACCCGGATGAGCAGACCACTGATCCGACAGATCCGCCGGGTGAACCTGACGAACCGTCTGACCCGGGCATGGGGATTAAGGTCACTAAAGGCAGTCTGGCCAGCATCCTGCTGCCCACGGAGTTCACTGGAAGCCCTAATCGCATCGTTGCCTACTACTTCGTTGGCGAGCGAGAGGTTTCTGTGAAGATCAGCCGGGTGGTTGACGGCCGAATCGTGTTTCTGGCCCCAGTTGATGCTATCTATTATCTCAAAGAAGATCAGACGGTTTACCCAGATACGGTTGGTCACTGGGCACGGGGGTCAATTGATTTTGCAGTCGCCCATGGGTTGTTAGGCTCAGTTGGGGGCAATCGGTTTGACCCACAGGGTAGTCTGACCCGGGCCATGTTTGTTACCGTGCTTGCTCGCCTGGATGGAGCAGACCTGAGGGGCTACAAGGCGGGTAGGTTCTCAGATGTGGCGGCAGGTAGCTGGTATGCCGGCCCCGTAGCCTGGGCTGCCGACATTGGCGTGACACACGGGATAGGAGACGGGCGATTTGGGCCTGACCTGCCGATTACTCGTGAGATGATGGCCACCATGCTCTCAAATTACCTGCGCATCAAGGACCTGACTTTACCTACAGTGCGTGACCCGCAAAAATTCGCTGATAGCGACCAAGTCAGTGCATGGGCGAAAGGTGCGATGCGGACCATGAATACTGCCGGCATTATCGGTGGGGCAGACAACATGCTGACTCCGAAGCGCCTGGCTACCCGGGCTGAGTGCGCGGCTATTCTGCAGCGGCTGCTCAACTCACTCCTAGTCTTAGCAGAACAGGGAGACCAGAGATGAGTGGCTTGCGGGCAAAACTACGGAGCAAGCTGCTAGCCAGTTGGCTAGCAGCCTGTCTCCTTCTCTCCTGTTTTTCCTCGGCCAGCTTCGCGGTTGATCAACCGGATAAGCTTAATGACTGGTGCCTGCAAGCTATCAATGCACAGGCAAAGGCGCAGGAATACGACAATCCTGTGCGTATCGCCCTAATTGATTCGGGTGTCAACCCAACCAGCAAGTGGCTGGAACAGGGCAAGATCATTGCCGGTTACAACTATGTCCTGCGTTCTAATACAACCTACGACAGGATTGGTCACGGCACTCAAGTTGCTTCCATCATTTTGGGATATAGCGATGCTAATAGCGAATTAACTGGGATCAGTGGCAACGCGGAGTTGATTCCCCTGGTATGGATCAGCAAGTATCCAAGTGGCGTGTTGGCTAGTGGCGGCACGGCCGCGCTGGTCAGTGCTATACGGGCTGCCGTGGACACTTATGACTGTCAGATTATCAACATCAGCGCTGGCTTGCTGACAGATGAACTAGAGCTACGCGACGCCGTGGCTTACGCCGAGCAAGAGGGCGTGATAGTCATCGCCGCAGCAGGCAACGCCAACCATTATGCACCAGAGCAGGTTTATTACCCCGCTGCTTACGAGACCGTGATTGGAGTGGGCGCAGTAGATCAGAGTCTACAGGTTGCTGCTTGGTCGCAGCGCAACACCAGTGTGACGGTCGCAGCGCCGGGCGTAGGGGTCTACTCTTTAGAGGGCGGCCAAGTAGCCCGCCTAGTTCCAGCTAGCGGAACTTCTTATGCTGCTGCCTATGTCACTGCAGTAGCCAGCGCCGTCTTATCTGTCTACCCGCAAATTACCCCAGCAGAATTTCGCGAGGCACTGCAGGCCTCTGCGCAAGACTTAGGTGATGTGGGGTATGATACAGCCTATGGTCACGGACTGGTTGATCTCGAACGATGTCTGTCTGAGGCAGGTGGACAGTGACTTTGACTAAATTGGTATGATGATTACTCTTTTGACCCTGCAAGTTGCGCAAGTTGCGTCAACCGGACCATCAATCGTGCAGGAAAGTTATCACATTTGGGTGAATTTATATAAATAGAGTCCTTGAAAGAGAAAGTCTACAACGATCAAAAGGGCTATATGATAGAAGGTGCATTACAGTGGTCGAGTTGAAGAAAATTACCTGGGATAACTGGCTTGCCTGCATTAAACTGCGGGTTAAGGACGAGCAAGATGATTTTATCGCAAGCAACACGTTTAGCTTGGCTCAAGCATACGTAGCTTTATTGAACGATGAGCTGCCACCCATGACGTACGCGATCAGCAAAGATGATGCTGTAATCGGGTTTGTTATGATGGGTCATGACACTGCGGAAGAAAACGAATATGCAAGAGAAGTAAGCTACTCTATCTGTAGGTTTATGATTGACAGACAACACCAGGGTAAAGGGTACGGTAAGGAGGCATTTGCCAAGGTTCTTGATCTCATTAAGACATGGCCGCAAGGTAATGCAGTGTCTGTCTTTATTTCTTACCACCCTAATAACGTAGTGGCGAAGCATCTCTATGCCTCATTCGGGTTTGTAGAGACTGGTGACATCTGCGAAGGGGAAGTAGTAGCAAGGCTGGCGCTATAGGATTTCCGGCAGGGAATGCAGAGAAACCATAGCATGCCCGTATCCAAAGCGGAAAACACATGAAGGAGTCAGGGAGGTGCTAAATGAACTATTACCCCCACCTAAATGATGTTTTTATTAGCGAGCGTTTGAAACGGCGGCTCAACGAAATCAGCCGGCATCCCATTACCACGGTTATCGCCCCTATGGGCTTTGGAAAAACCACAGCGCTAAGCTGGTGGGCAAAGCATCAGGTGAAAAGTCATACCGGCACTTTGATTCTGCGCCAGATGATTGTCACAGACAGTGTTACAGATTTTTGGAGCGGATTTTGCAGAACCATTAAAGGCTATCCCGAATTGGCCGAGCAGATGAAAGCTCTCGGCTATCCGAAGGATGCAGGGGCTATATCCGTGCTGTCTGAGCTGCTAAATGATGCATTAGCCGATAGCAGTAAACAGACATATTTCATTCTAGATGATCTGCATATCCTCAGGCAAAAGTCGTTGGCTCCGTTGTTGCTTTTTCTTTCCCATAGCTTGCCCGACCGTGTGCATATTGTTCTTCTGTCTCGCAATCAGATTTTCACCGCGGAAGAGCGGATGCGTCTGGGCAACTCGCTGTGCGAACTAGGAGCTGACGCTTTGAGGCTGGATAGGCAGGAGCTGGCTGTTTATGCACGCCGTTGCCAGCTTATGGTATCCGCCGCAGAGCTGGGTGTCCTAGCCACACTCAGTGAGGGTTGGATTTCCATGGTGTATTTGAACTTCAAGGCATATGCCCAGAACGGGCGCTGGCTTTCCAGCTCGTCAGACATTTATACCTTGATTGATCAGGTGTTGCTAGAGCCATTGCCGGAGCGCCAGAGGGAGTTTCTGATCCTCATTGGCATGACCGATGAGTTTACCTCCCGGCAGGCGGCATATCTATGGCAGCACTCAGATGCAGCAGAGCTGCTCGATTCGCTTTCCCAAAACAATGCTTTCATTACCAAGAACGAAAACGGCATCTATCGCTACCATCACATGCTGCGCCAATGTGCTCGGCAAAAATTCGCTGAAAAACCCGAAGCCTACCGCCGTGAGAATTATGCCCGACTTGGCAGGTGGCATTTTGATACAGAAGAGTATATCCCCGCCTATTTCGCCTTTGCCGAGGCACAGGACTGGATTGGGCTACTTAGCACATTGGAAAAGGACAAGGCCAAGAGCCTGAATTCCGAGCATAGCCGGGAATTCTTCCGGTGGCTGCAAAGCTGCCCGGAGGACTACCTACTCAAGTACCCGTCCGCCCTTACTTCCTGTATGGTTAAAAGCTTTTCCTTTCACAACATCCCTGAAATCAAGCGAATGAAGGGACTGCTGCTTCAGTCGCTTGGGCAGGATACGGCGCTAACCCAACAGGAGCGCGATGACCTTCTGGGAGATGCAGAGGTGGCAGAGAGCTTTCTTTGCTATAACGATATATCCGCCATGAGCGTCTATCACCGCAGAGCATGTTCCCTGCTCAGCCGTACATCGCTCAGCGTGGACCCCAGAGGGTCATGGACCTTTTCTGCACCGTCTGTTCTGATGATGTACCATCGCACTGTAGGTGGGGCAGACAGCGAAAATGCAGAGATGAAGGAGTGCATGCCTTATTATTATCAGGTGTCGGACGGGCATGGCAATGGCGCAGAGCACACATTTGCCGCCGACCTGTTCTATGAACGGG
>ENA-UOOR01002881-UOOR01002881.1-fermentation-metagenome-genome-assembly--contig:-NODE-2881-length-16309-cov-4.162975_pt1 | contig 16309 bp, 16 predicted proteins | sample MGYA00245780_ERZ724029 | MGnify/ENA primary metagenome ERZ724029 (study PRJEB28704, sample SAMN03018315) | fermentation metagenome | biome: anthropogenic terrestrial biome; feature: soil; material... | reverse complement strand
TTAATGCCCGAGAAAACCATCGGAAACGCCATGGGCAGCTCCACCTTTACCAGACGCTGCAGCTTTGACATCCCCATCCCCTGCGCGGCATCCCGGACATGGGGCGGAATGGCTTCAAGCCCGGTGTGTGTATTGCGTACAATGGGCAGCAGGGCGTACAGCACAAGCCCCGCAATGATCGTGCGGTTGCCCAGGCCGAAAAGGATCATCAGCAGCGCCAGCAGCGCCAGAGACGGTATGGTCTGTATAGCCTCTGCCAGCCAGAGAATCACCATTCCCGGCCGGCGGGCCCAATAGGCGATCACACCGAGAATAACGCCAACAGCAACCGAGATTACCGTTGCAATGGCAACAATCATCAAATGCTCAAGGATCATCGTCATCAGATTATTAATACTCATGTGCCGCGCCTCCTCAATCCGCGCGGTGTAAGCACGCGCTGAAACAGGCCGATCAGCCCGCTGAATGCAAACGCCAGTATTGCCGAGGGAACGGCTCCGGCCAGGATATAGTTTGTGTTATAGGTGGAAAGTCCCGTCCAGATCAGATCGCCCAGCCCGCCTGCTCCGATCAGTCCGGCAAGGGTGGCCCAGCTTACTATATACACCGTCGATATTCTGATTCCGCTGATGATGGACGGCATGGCCAGCGGCAGTTCCACCTTGCGCAGGATCTGTCCCCCGGTCATGCCGATTCCGCGGGCGGCGTCCACATAGCTGACTTCAACATCCGTTATCCCGGTATAGGCATTGCGTAGGATCGGCAGGACCGAATATATGGACAGGACGATAAGGGCCGGCTTCAGGCCAATGCCGAACAGGAGAAGGGCGAACCCAAGCATCACAAGCCCCGGAATCGTCTGCACTACGCCGACGACGCCCAGAACCGGCCCTGCCGCCCGCTTATGCCGTGTGAGCAGAACACCCAGTGGAATGGCAATGATTATTCCCACTGCCACAGAGATCACTACAAGCAAAATATGCCGCCACAGGCATTCCAAAATCAGCGCGCGGTTTGCGGCAATAAAATCCAGAAATTTCATGACGGCAGCTCACCCCACAGCGCCTCGCCCATCGCTTTTGCCATTCCCGTCCGGGTAATGAGGCCGGCCACGGTATTCTTCTCATTGAGAATTACAATATAGTTATAGGGCGAAGACAGGAGTTTTTCAAAGGCTTCGCGGGCGGGGGATTTTCTGCCGATCGTAATGAATTCTGTGGATATCAGATCGCCGATCTCACTTCCCGCCTTGCCATGCTCCTTGATTGCCTCGATGGAGACGGTCCCGGCAAAGGTATCGTCTTCGTTGAGCACGATCATTGAGTTCACGTCGCGCCGGCTCATCATGTCGATGCACGCCAGAATATGAGCCGTCTTATGGGCCTTGAGCACCTTGGTGCGCATAAAATCTTCGGCCAGAAGCCCCTCCGCGCCGTTTCCGTTGCTGATGTGCCTGCCCATGAAGCTCTTGATGAGGTCGTCCGCGGGATTACGGAGCATCTCCTCCGGCGAAGCCATTTGAACAATTTTCCCATTGTTCATGAACACAATCGTATCTGCCATGCGCAGGGCTTCTTCCATATCATGTGTGACGAATACGATCGTTTTCTTCAGTTTTCTCTGGATTCGCTTGACTTCCTCCTGAAGGGCGTCCCGGGTAATCGGGTCAAGGGCGCCGAAAGGCTCATCCATCAGCACGATGGGCGGCGACGCGGCCAGCGCCCTCAAAACGCCGATTCGCTGCTGTTGTCCGCCCGAAAGCTCCGAGGGATACTTGTGCGCGTTTTCTTCATAAGGCATGTTGACGAGGTTCAGCAACTCGCGGACAATTTCATCACATTTTTCCTTTGGATATTTGAGAAGCTTTGGTACGACCAGGATATTCTGCTCTACCGTCATGTTGGGAAACAACCCGATTTGCTGAATAACGTAACCTATCGTTCGGCGCAGCGCCACCGGGTCCTGCTCCTTTATGTTTTTGCCGTCGATATAAACTTCTCCCTTATCCGGCTCGATGAGTCTGTTTATGGTACGCAGAGTCGTTGTTTTCCCACAGCCGCTGGGCCCGATGAGGACCACAAACTCTCCTTTTTTTATTTCAAAGCTGAGATTATCCAGAATCAGCGCCTTGCCGTAGCTCTTGCTGACTTGCTGAAATTTGATCATATAACTCCTTCTTTCCGGCGCCAAAAGCGACAACCTCATTTTATAACATAAGTTGTCAGTCGTCAACTCCGCAATTTGCATCCGGCTTATTTTTTTTTGCAAACCCAAAAATTCATGAAAATGCCCGCACTTTTTTATGCAAAAAATAAAAAGTCATGCCATAAACTGCTCACACAGATTTTCTCCGATATCATATCGGGATATGCAAAAAAATCCGCGCCCGACTTCTGCCGGGCGCGGCATAAAAGCAAAAGGCCGCATTGATGCGGCCTTTAAATTATTCTTCCCAGTTATGCCAGACGTTTTGCACGTCGTCATTATCCTCGAACATTTCCAGCATCTTCTGCATATTTTTGATATCCCCCTCGTCAGACAGGGCGATATAGTTCTGCGGAACCATCTCGATCTGAGCGGAAAGCAGCGCATAACCATGAGCTGTCAGGTAATCCGCCACCTCCGTCACGCCGTCCGGCTCGGTGAATACCTGAAACACCTGCCCGTCCGCCTCAAAATCCGCCGCTCCGGCCTCCAGGGCATCTTCCAGCACCTTGTCCGCGTCCAGCTCTTCGTCTTCATTATTAATAACAATAACGCCCTTTTTGTCGAATGACCAGGATACGCAGCCGGTAGTCCCCATGTTGCCGCCGTATTTATCAAAATAATGCCGGACATCCGAAGCCGTGCGGTTTCTGTTGTCCGTCATCGTCTCTACGATTAGAGCCACGCCGCTGGGGCCGTAACCCTCGTAGATTATAGTTTCATAACTGTCCGTATTGCCGCTTCCCAGCGCCTTTTCGATTGTGCGCTTAATATTGTCGTTGGGCATGTTTGCGGCTTTCGCCTTGGTAATGACCGCTGCAAGGCGGGAATTGTTGACAGGGTCGCCGCTGCCGCCCTCCCTGGCCGCTACGATCATTTCCCTGGCAATCTTGGTAAAAATCTGGGCGCGCTTCGCGTCAGCCGCTCCTTTTGTCTTTTGTATGTTATGCCATTTGGAATGTCCCGACATAATAACAGCTCCTATGACTTATTTGCCTGTCCATTCTAGCACTTTTGATGTATTAAGGCAAGGGCAAATCAATAACGGCTCCGGCAAAAAAAGCAGGCGGTTTCCCGCCTGCCGTGATTCCTTTTATTTTGCCGTCGGTATCAGAAGTATTTTTCCTATAATCGGCTCGCCTTCCTCCAGGCTGTTTGCCGTCCTGATCATTTCCCGCGTGGAGCGGTAACGCTTTGCAAGTAGCCACAGGCTGGCATCTTCCCCCGCTCTTACCACGACCAGGGATGGCCGCTCGGTTTTTACTTCCTCCTCTTCGATAAAGTCCACGCCGGTAATCTGCGTGATCTCCACCTCGCGCCAACACATCAGGTCAAAGGTTACCTGGGCGCGCAGGTCAATCGCGTTCTGCGCCGGCACCGCGTATACCTGAGCGCAGCTTGCCGACAGCACGGCGCCGCACATCCCCGCCTCTATTCCCGAGGGGCACTCCATGGGAAACCGTCTCGTGACGCAAAACAGCTCTCCGGCTTCATCCGAGTACAAGACCGTCACCGCCAGCTTGCTCTTGATGCTCCCGTTCTCAATCTTAAAATCAGCGGCGCTGCACGAAACCGCCTTTACCTCGCAAACGTCCTGAGCCGTCTCCAGCTGATCGTGGAAGTTGCAGCGCTGCTGCATTCTGCCCACGTCGCACATCACCCGCGACGCCCGGCTCTCCGCTTCTATCCGGCGCCGGTTGCTGTAGCAGTCTGAAATATACTCTACGCCAACGCTGTCTGAACACACCGTCTGAGCCACAATATGCAGCTCGCAGGTAAATCCCTGCTCTCCGCCCACATAAGTGTGCGGCTCGATAAATACGGCAGTCAGCAACAGCCACACTTTGAATTCCGGGGCTCCCAGTTCAGAATCAGCTTCGATAAGCTGTGAAAAAGCCGTTTCAAATTCCGCAAAGGCGATATCCGAGCCGCCGGCCACAGTATAGGTCAGCCCGATCTTCGCCGTCCCGTTAATCACAACCTTACTGCCCACGGTTCTAATGTCCTCAGCGGAAAGCTCCACCGTATCCCGCAGCAGCTCCCCAACTCCGGGCTTTCCCGCCGGAAGACGCAGTTCATCCGTTACGACAAAAGTTTTTTCCTTTACGCAGACGTCGTGGCTGATTGCCAGTTTATCCACCAGCAGCTGGATATCTTCTTCATTCCCTCCGCTTACCTCGCAGCAATAGTCTGCCTCGGCCCGGTCGTAGCACGTGATTTTTACCTCCACGGTCGCCCGGACAACTACCTTCCTCGGGTTGAGCATATGAGCCTCGACAGACATCAGCGTAAACATGGCAACCGGTATGGAATCCGTGGTCACGCCAGGCGCGTCTGTGCTGTACGAAAACGGTATCGCCGCCTTCAGGCAGCAAACCCCCGCCTTACCGTCCGGCACATAGAGGACCGAGGCGGCGATACCCGCGGTAACCGATACCGACCCTTCCGACACCTCCTTGCTCCTTATTACCAGCGTGCCGTCGGCGCAGAGTATCCGCTCTATATCCGGCATCGTGTCCGGAACCACCGACTCAACGGCACTTTCGCTCAAGTTTGCGTATTCAAACACTTTATGATAGCAGACGACGGTTTTCTTCCCCATTGTCACGTCCATATATACCTCTCCTTGCTGCAATTTCTCTACATAATATGAGCACGGCGTGGAATATATGACGGCTTGTATATCTCAGTTGCCGCTGTTTCTATGCTTCTTGAAAAGCCTCGATATAAACGCGGGTATTTTTATGATAAGTATTTTCATAGCCACCTCCCGTTATTTACGGCATATCATCCCGATACCGATCACGATAAGCGCCACCGCGAGAGCAAACCACCAGAACCCGGCGGGCAGGATGAGCGCCAGAATAATAACTATGCCGGCCAGCACAACAAAACAGCCGATATTGCCACCGCTCCCGCACCGACGTCTTCGCAAAACAACACCCCCCGCGTATGTATATCAATACATTATACGCGGAGGGGCTGTCCATTGTGCTATTCATTTTTCCCAGTCTTTGTATTGGGCGGAGATCTCATAAAGGCGGACATAGCTATGATAACGGGATTGGCTGATCTCTCCCGCTTTCACGGCGGCTGTGACGGCACAGTCGGGTTCCTTCAGATGGGCGCAATTATCAAAGCGGCACCGGCCGATATGAGGTCTAAACTCGGGAAAGGCATATTGAAGCGCGTCCTTGGGGATGGGCGGCATCGCCTCAACGTCAAATGATGCAAACCCCGGCGTATCAGCCAGGTAGGCCATTCCGATATCGAACAGCTCCACATGGCGGGTGGTGTGCCTTCCCCTGCCCAGCTTGGCACTGACTTCCCCGGTTTGAATTTTAAGTCCGGGCGCGATCGCGTTCAGCAGGCTGGATTTTCCAACGCCGGAATTCCCCGAAAAAGCACAGACGCACCCCTTCAACTGGGCGCAAAGGGTCTCAAGCCCTTCGCCGGTAACGGCGCTGGTGTATATTACCTTATACCCCGTCTTTGAATAGATGGAAAACAGCCTGTCGCTTCTGCTGAGGTCCGCTTTGTTTATGCAGATGATCACGCGGCAGCCGTTGTTTTCCGCGATGCCGGCTATCCTGTCGATCAGGAAGGGGTCGGTAACTGGGTTAACCTCAGAACTCACAGCGGCGAGAACGTCAATATTCGCCACGGCAGGCCGCACGAAGAAGTTCTTCCTGGGCAAAATTTCGTCCACTCTGCCCTTTCCCTGCTGCCCGATGGAAAAAATGACTCTGTCGCCTACCAGTGGTGATGACCCGTCCAGCCGGAAACGTCCGCGTGCCCGGCACTCAATCGTCTCATCTCCGGATCTGACATAATAGAAGCCGCTCAGCGCCTTAATGATCACGCCTTCAGGCATCAGCCGACCTCCGTTATGGCATTTGGCGGCGTGATATCCGGGCTTTCCGGTGGCTGTGTAGCCGTTGGTGACGGCGATGGAGTTTCCTCCGGCCCCAGTGATACCCAGATATATATCTTCGTATGCTCATCCACTTCGGTATACGCGGGGGTACTCTGCTTAAAGACGACGCCCGCCTCATGGTCGCTGTGGACATAGTTGGTGGAGCCGTAGCTGAGGTTGGAGCTGTTGATGCGCGTGACCGCCGTCTGCTCATCCAGGCCGACAAGGTTCGGCATGGTGACCGATTTAATGCTGGGGCCGCCGCTGACGGTGATGTACACCGTGGAACCTGCCGGCAATTCTTCCCCGGCGGCGGGATTTGTCCCGATCACGTAGTCCTCCGTGACCGTGTCAGAGGCCGTAATGGCGGATTCCACAACAAATCCGGCCCGCTGAAGGGCCAGCGTGGCCTCCTGATACTGCCAGTTGATCACATCGGGTATTTCGGTCATCATTACGCCCGTGCTGACAGTCAGCTCCACATCTATCCCCTCCGAAACGACCATAAGGCTTCTTCCGCCCTCGGGGTCCTGGCTTATTATGATGCCCTCCGCCACCTCGGGATCTATTGCGTATACCACCTTAAAGTTAAATATGGAAAACTCCTTGTTATTGATAATGCTGTTATAATTGGAGCCAATAAAATCCGGAACGTCAACTCTTTCCGCCACGCGGAAAATATCCTCAAGCCAGAAATTCCAGAGAAAAACGAACGCCGCAACCATGAAAAGCAGCACCCCGAAAGCGCCGGTGAGAATGCTCACCTTTCGTGACCGATGTCTCCTTTGCAAATATTTATCCCTGGGGATCTCCCCGTCCCGGCTGATGGGCATAACATCCGGGATAATACTGCTTTCATATATCGGGACGTCCTCCGGCTGCATGGATTTTGCCAGAGCCGCCGCCTGAAGCTTCCGGAAGCCTTCAAGATCGTCAAGAAGCTCTGTGGCGGACTGATACCGCTCGTCGATGTCCTGGGCCATGGCGCGCATGGTGATCCGCTCAAGCTCCGCGGGAATTTCTCTGTTCTTCTGGGAGGGAGGCACCGGAGTGCCGGTGATATGCTGCATGGCAATCTCGTTTTCCGTTTCGCCGCTGTACGGCAGCTCTCCGGTCAGCATCTCATACATGACCACGCCCAGGGAATAGATATCACTTCTGGCGTCGGGCACGTCGCCCTTCGCCTGCTCCGGGGCGATATAATTGACGGAGCCCAACGCCTGGCCGGAGCGCTTTTCGTGGGCGCTCTCCAGGGCGGCGATCCCAAAATCGGCGACCTTGATCGTTCCGTCCTTCAGTATCATGATATTCTGGGGCTTGATGTCCCTGTGTATGATGCCCTTTGCGTGGGCATGTTCCATAGCCTTGGCTATCTGGACGGAGAAGTGCATGGCTTCCTTCCAGCCAAAGGCGCCTTTTTTCTTCATATACTGCTTCAGGGTGATGCCTTCAATCAGCTCCATGACGATATACTCCACATTGTCCGAGTGGCTCACATCGTAGACGGAGACGATATTGGGATGGGAAAGCATGGCAACAGCCTGGGACTCCTTCTGAAAACGGTCCCTAAACTCCTTGTCGGCGGACAGATCGTCCCGAAGGATCTTTACGGCGACATACCGGTTCAGCCTGTGGCACATGGCTTTATAGACAACAGCCATGCCGCCGGTTCCGATCGTTTCAAGTATTTCATATCTTTCATCCAGGTACGTGCCCAGATATTTATCCATACTGTTGTCCATAGCCGCCTCCATGGGGTTTATTTAGAGATGATTACGATTGTGACATTATCACGCGCGCCGCGCCTTAGGGCTTCGTCCATAAGCACGCGCCCAAGGGAAAGCGGGTCACGGTAAATTTTCGCAAATTCAAGAATATCCTTTTCGGTCAGCATATTGGTCAGGCCATCGGAACAAAGCATCAGCAAATCTCCCTTGAGGAGCCTCGGCACAAATATGTCGCTGGGGACATTTTCATCCACGCCCAGGGCCCGGGTAATCACATTTTTACGCGGGTGGCGATAGGCCTCCTCCGGCGTCAGTTCTCCCCTGTCCAGCATCTCCTGCACCAAAGAGTGATCCTTGGTGATCTGCGTGAGCTTATTTTTCGAAATCCTGTAAGCGCGGCTGTCTCCCACATTGAGCACGAACACCCTGTTTTCTTCGACAACGGCGGCAACCAGCGTTGTTCCCATGCCGGTATAGTTGCTGTCAAAGCACGAATATCCGTATACCATATTGTTTGCCTCGTTACAGGCCTTTGTCATCATAGACCGGATATCCGGCCGCTCTGCCTTGGAGGCCGAAAGCTTTTCGGAAACGTACGCCACAAAGGCCTTCGCCGCCAGATCGCTGGCGATATTGCCCGCCCGTTCTCCGCCCATACCGTCACAGAGCACGGCGATAAGACAGCCTCTTTCATCGATGCGCTCAATAAGAAAGCTGTCCTGATTCTCTCGTCTTACCTTTCCTCTGTCGGTAATGCCAAAACTGTTCATAGTCCTCCGCCCGCGCTACCTGCTCTCCGCCGCTTTTTTTCTAAGCTGCCCGCAGGCCGCGTCTATATCTCCGCCAAGTCTCCTCCTGACAGTCGCCGTGACGCCGGATTTGCTCAGCATTGACTCAAATTCCCTGATCCGCCCCGGGGGAGACGGCAGAAACCGGCTCTCCTCCACATGGTTGAGCGCGATCAGATTTACATGCGCGCCCACCCTTTTGGCCAGCTGCGCCAGCAGGCCCGCATGATATGGAGAGTCGTTGACACCGTCTATCATGGCGTATTCAAAGGATATGCGCCTTCCCGTTTTCTCAAAATATCTCAGGCAAGCTTCCGTCAGCGCCTCCACGCCTCTTCCCCGGTTGGCCGGCATGAGCTGCGACCGCGTCTCGTCGTCCGGCGCGTGAAGGGATACCGATAAAGTCAATTGTAAATTAAGCGCCGCCAGTTTGTCAAATTTTTCTGTCAGCCCGCAGGTAGACAGAGAAATATGGCGCATTCCGATATTCATCCCCTCCGGATGGTTTACGAGACTGAGAAATTTCGTCACGTTTTCGAAGTTATCCAAAGGCTCGCCAATCCCCATCAGCACGATATTGGAGATGGCCTTTCCAGATTCCTTCTCGGAAAAAATCACCTCATCCAGCATTTCAGAAGGTTCAAGGCTCCGGATCAGGCCGCCTACGGTGGAGGCGCAGAAGGCACAGCCCTGACGGCAGCCGATCTGGGTTGAGATGCAGACCGTATTCCCATGGACATACTGCATCACCACAGTCTCCACGGCGTTTTCGTCCCTCAGCGCCCAAAGGTATTTTATCGTGCCGTCCTGGCAGGAAACCTGCTTGCGCAGCAGCTTTGGAGGGGTAAGAAGGAATGTTTCCCGGAGCCTTGCCCGCAGCGCAATTGGGAGATTTGTCATCTCGTCAAAAGACTCCGCTCCCCTGGAAAGCCACGTAAATATCTGCTTTGCCCGGTACTTCGGCTCGCCTATGTCCGACAGCGCGGCCGCCAATTCGTCGGGAAGAAGCGATTTTATATCGATTTTATCAGCTTGCATATGAAAAAACCGTCCGTTCCGTGAATGTGGGGCCAAAGTGTCTCCATCTCCGCCACCGTGAAATCCCCCCGGCTGCCGGTAAACCTGCAAATAACGTCCTCGTTTTCGCATTTTCTGATGGTGCAGGTCGAATACAGCAGTACCCCTCCCGGCTTGACGCAGCCCGCCAGCCCGTCCAGAATCGCCGCCTGCACTTGAGGCAGCCGCTCCAGCTCCGCGGGGTTTTTATACCGGATTTCCGGCTTTTTCCTGATAACGCCCAGCCCGGAGCAGGGCACATCGGCCAGAACGACATCTGCCCAGCCCATCAGGTCGGAATCCGGTTTGCCCGCGTCCATGGCCCGGGTATGGATAATATCAATCCCAAGGCGCTGGGCGCCCTCACTGATGCGGTGCAGCTTCTTCGCGTGCAGATCACAGGAAATGAGCGTTCCCGCGTTTCCCATCTGGATTGCGGCGGCAAAGCTCTTGCCCCCCGGCGCGGCGCAGGCATCAAGCACATTCATCCCCGGAGCCGCTCCGGAAATAATGACCGCGCGCCGTGCAGCGTCATCCTGAACATAAAACAGGCCCTCGGTAAATTCCGGAATGCCGGTTACCCGCCCGGCATCCGATATGGCAAATGAATCCGGCGTCATGCCCGGAGAAACCGCCATTTCCCCCTCCGCCAAGCGCGCGGCCAGGGCTTCGGCCGCAATGTTCAGCGTATTTGTCTGAACGGACAGCGGCGGCTGGATATTATTGGCGGAAAAGAACGACTCGGCAAAGTCGTATCCATGGCGAGCCGTCAGCTCCTGCGCCAGCCACAAAGGATGGCTATAGCGCACCGAAAGATATCCAGAGGTCCCCCTGCCGGGGATTTCTGGAAGCCCGTCCCGGTTTTCCGCAATGCGCCGCAGAACGGCGTTGACAAGTCCCACCGCTTTTTTGCTGTTGCCGGATTTGCATAGCTCGACCCCTTCGCTTACTGCGGCCGAAGCCGGAATCCTGTCCATAAACAGGATCTGATACGCCGAGAGGCGCAGGATGTCAAGCACTTTCGGTTCCAGCCTGCCGGTAGAAATACCCGAATAGCAGTCAATATAAAAATCCAGCAGAGTCCGGTTCTGAAGTACGCCGTACACGATGCGGGAGCACAGCGCGGCCTCTCTCCTGCTGAGATCGTGTTCCCTGATCACAATGTCGGCGGCCATTTCCGACCAGGCCCCGGCGCGGCGGCATTTGGAAAGGGCGAACAGCGCCGCCTGCCTTCCGGTTACCATCAGTCCACCTCCACCGGATGCCCAAGCAGATAGTCCGAGGCTTTCATGCGCTTTTTCCCCGGCGGCTGAAGCTCGGTGATCAGAAGCGTTGCGCCGCTGCCGCAGACAACCTCTATCCCGCGCTTTCCGGCGGACATAATCGTCCCCGGCGGCCTGTCCGTGATCGTATCGGTATATTCCGCCCCGAACACGCGGACGGCAGCGCCGCCCAGTGTCATGGTGGCCACCGGCCAAGGGTCCAGCCCGCATATATGTTTGACGATCTCCCGGGGCGTTCTGTTCCAATCTATCGGCGAGATACTTTTACCCAGCTGCCGCACATAGGTCGCCTGCGTTTCGTCCTGCTTGATTCTGGGCGCCGTTCCCGCCTCAATATCCCGAAGCGTTCTGATAAGCAGACGGGCCCCCATGTCCGAGAGCCTTTCAAAAAGCGCGCCTGACGTTTCAAATTCACCAATCGGCGTTTCGTTGGTATAAATGATATCGCCGGCGTCCATATCGTGCGCAAGGTACATGGTGGTGACGCCGGTGACGCTGTCTCCGTTCAGGACGGCCCACTGTATCGGCGCTGCGCCCCGGTATTTCGGCAGCATGGAGCCGTGGACGTTTATCGCCCCCATGGGCGGAACCGCCAGCAGCGCGTCGGGCAGAATCCTGCCATAGGCAACCACCACGAGAATATCGGGCGCCAGCCGGCGCATCAGGGCCGGCACCGAGCCGTCGCGCAGGTTTTCCGGCTGATATACCGGCAGTCCATGAGCCTCGGCAACCGCCTTCACCGGGGACACGGAGGATTTCATGCCCCTGTCCCTGGGCCTGTCCGGCTGGGTAAATACCCCTGCAATCTCATATCCGGCCGCGATGACCGCTTTCAGCGAGGCTGCCGCGAAATCCGGCGTGCCCATAAACACCACGCGCATGGTCAGCCCGCCTCATTGTCCGCGTACCGACCGCTCTCAAGCTCCTCGTCGGTCAGCATGCGTTCGGCAAGGCTGGTGAAGATCACGCCCTCCAAATGGTCAATTTCATGGCAGAAAGCGCGGGCTGTAAGCCCTTCCCCGCTGACCTCAAAAGGCTTGCCAAACCTGTCCATGGCCTTGACGCGCACATGCAGAGGCCGGTTGACGATGCCATATTCCCCCGGAACGCTGAGGCAGCCCTCCGGCCCATCCTGTTCGCCCGAGGTTTCCACGATTTCCGGGTTGATCAGCTCGATCATATATTCGCTTTCCCCATCCGGGACGTTCGTCTCCAGAACGATCACCGCCCGGCGGAGCACGCCGACCTGAGGCGCCGCCAGTCCGGCGCCGTTTACCTCCGCCAGCGTCTCTTTCATATCGTCAAGAAGCTGGTGCAGGCGCGGGCTGAAATCGGTAACCTCCCGGCAGTGTTTATACAGCGCGGGGTCTTCCTTGGTAACAATTTTTCTGATAGCCATATGGTATACCACCTAATCCGAGGGATTACTGTCCGCATAAATGGAAACATCCCTGTATTGTTTATCTGATGAGAAGCTGATAACGACGTCCGAAACCAGGCGGCGAAGCCGGCTTCCGGGCGGCGCGCACAGGATCACTCTGTAACGGTAACGGTTATTGACCTTGACCACCGCCAGGGGCGCCGGGCCGAGAATCCTGATGTCGCCTTTTCCGCGAAGCCCCGAAGACAGCGCGAACCGGACGTCCGACGCGCATTTTAGGACATGGGATTCGTCGGTTCCCGAAACGGTCACCGTCAGAAGCTCCGTAAACGGCGGCGTGTCCTGCAGCCTGCGAAGGGCGATTTCCGAGGCATAGAAGCTTTCGTAATCCTGGGCGGCAGCCTGACGGATCACCTGATTATCCGGGGTAAAGGTCTGGATGACCGCCCGGCCCGGGCGCACGAAACGCCCGGAACGCCCGATCACCTGAGTAATGAGGGAAAATGTCCTTTCGCCCGAACGGTAATCGCCGGTATAAAGGCTCTGATCCGCGGAGATCACCCCGACAAGCGTCACGTTTTCAAAATTCAGCCCCTTCGTGACCATCTGGGTTCCGACCATAATCGGAATATTCTCATCCCTGAACCGGCACAGAAGGGCGTCGTGCCCGCCGGCCGGCCCTACCGTGTCCGTATCCATCCGCAGGATGCCCACGCCCGGAAACAGGGCGGAAAGCTCTTCTTCAATTTTTTGGGTACCCGCCCCTATATAATTCAGGATTCCGCCGCATTCCGGGCAGTTCTCATCCAGTGGGCGGGTGTATCCGCAGTAATGACACATCAGCTTTCGGCTGTAGCTGTGATAGGTCAGGCTCACGCTGCACCGGGGGCACCTGTATGTATACCCGCATTCGACGCAGGTGATCAGCTTATTTGTCCCCCGTCTGTTCAGAAAAAGAATGCTCTGCTCTGAAGCGGCGATGTTCTTCTCCAGCTCGCAGCGGAGAAATTCGCTGATCGATCCGCCGTTGCCCCGGCGAAGCTCACGCTTCATATCGACAATCTCCACAGCCGGAAGAGCCTGGTCGTTAAACCGCGCCGGAAGGGTAAAAAAGTCATATTTCCCGATCCCGGCAAAATACCGGCTTTCAACGTCCGGCGTAGCGGAGCCCAGAAGAAGGCGCGCCTTAGCCTGGGCACAGCGATATTTGGCAATGTCCCTGGCGTGGTATCTCGGCGAATTTTCCGACTTATAAGTGTCCTCCTGCTCCTCGTCAATGATGATTATGCCCAGATTATGCACAGGCGCAAACACCGCGCTGCGTGTGCCGATCACCACCCGTGCCATGCCCTGCCGGATGCGCTTCCATTCGTCATACCGCTCACCCATGGACAGGCTGCTGTGCATAACGGCGATATCGTCGCCGAAATGTGATGAAAAGGTGCGGAGCATCTGGGGCGTCAGGGCGATTTCCGGCACCAGCAGAATAGAAGACTTCCCTTCCTTAAGCAGCTCCTCTATGAGCCTGATATAAACCGTGGTCTTGCCGCTGCCGGTGACGCCGAAAAGCAGCGCGGCCCCGACGCCTTCGCCCGAGAGCCTTTTTAATCCCTCGAAAGCTGCCTGCTGATCCTCAGTCAGCTCTGGCGAAGGGAGTCTTTCTTCCTCGTACCGCTCCGGCTTTCGGAAAACCGTTTCGGCCTCCACTGAAACGAGCCCGGCCTTCTCAAGCGCCTTCAGCGATTGGGCGGAAGCCCCGGTAAAATCGCGCAGCTCCTTTGCGGATACCCGGCCCACCTCCCCAAGCACACGCAAAAGCTCCGCCTGCTGGGGCGCTTTCCTGGCCTTCCGGGCGGACTCTTCCATGGCTTCCTCGGCGGGAATTGCCAGGGCGACCATGTCGATAGTCTTATCACCCACCCGGCGCTTTCCGTTTTTATACCACAGCCCCGCCGGCAGCATGGCCTTGACCGCTTCAAATACAGTACAGAAAAAACGCTCGTGCATCCATACGGCCAGCTTCAGCGCCTCAGGTGAGAGCAGGGACTCCTCGTCCATGACCGCCGTCACCGGCTTGAGCTTTTCAAAGGCGCTTTCCCGAGCCAATGCCAGGACAATGCCTTCTGCCGGCCGGTTACCCCGGGAAAAGGGCACAATCACCCGTTTTCCAGGCTCGACAGCGCCCAGAAGCTCCCTGGGAATGCTGTAATCGTATGGACGATCCAGGCTGTATGTGATGCCTGAAACGGCAATTTTTGCAATGGTCATATCCGTCACCGCATCACCCCATAATCCACACCTGCCAGATAAATACATATTCGGGGCAGGCAACTACCCCGACGGCATCACGTTTTTATTGTAAGCTTGCCTGTATAAACCTCGTCAATCGCCATGGAAACCGGCTTCCTTTCAAGAACCTCTCCTTCTTCCTCGGCAATTGTCGAAAGGTTCCGGGCCCGTCTGGCGACAAGGTTCACAAGAAGATAACGGCTGCCGACTTTATCGATCAGTTCCATCAACGGCGGGTAAAGCATCATGATATAAGCACCTCTTTAACATATTTTAATCTTTCCGCGGCACGACATTCCTCGGCGGTAATAATAGAATCCAGCTCCTTTGCCGCCATATCGGGATCGTCGTTGATCACGATATAATCATATACATGCGCCTCGGCGCATTCGTCTTTCGCCTGCCTCAGGCGCTCCTGAATTTTCTCCTCAGAGTCGGTTTTTCTGCTGCGCAGCCTGCGTTCAAGCTCTTTGGCTCCAGGTGGCAAAATAAACACCATAATGGATTCCGGGGCGCAGGCCCTGACTTGGGCGGCCCCATTCACCTCGATATCGAGAACCACATGATAGCCCTCATTTCTTTTGCATTCAACGTATTCAAAAGGGGTCCCGTAGCTGTTGCCCACATATTCGGCATGTTCAAGCAGAAGGTTTCCGGCAACCATCTCCGAAAATCTCTCGGGTGTGACGAAAAAATAGTCGCGCCCCTCCGTTTCACCCTTTCTCGGCTTCCTGGTAGTGACCGAAATTGAAAAGCAAACGTCATCCCGCATGGACATTATCCGCGAAATCACGGTGCTCTTTCCAACTCCGGACGGCCCGGAAATAATAATCAGCTTTCCCTTTTCATTCTGCGCCATCCGCCTCTCCTCCGGCTGTCATATCTATTTTTTCTTCCGCGCGGGATGCAATCGCCTCCGGCGTGAGCGCCGACAGGAACACATGGCCGCTGTCGGTGATGACGACGGCCCGTGTCTTCCGCCCATAGCTGGCATCCACAAGCTGCCCCCTGTCGCGGACGTCCTGAATAATTCGCTTGATCGGCGCGGAATCCGGCGCGATCACGGCAATAAGCCGCTCCGCGGAAACCATACTGCCGAACCCGATGTTGATCAGCTTCAATCCAAGTCACTCCACATTTTGAATCTGCTCGCGTATTTTCTCGATTTCGGACTTCATGTCCACCACTACATAGGCGATCCCGGACGACTGGCATTTTGAGCCGATGGTGTTCGCCTCCCGGTTCAGCTCCTGGATCAAAAAATCGATCTTTCTGCCCGCCGGCGAATCTCCGTTTATCATGCCCTCCAGCTGCGACAGGTGGCTGCGTAGCCTGACGGTCTCTTCGTCCACCGCGACCCGGTCTGCATATATCGCCGCTTCCGCCAGAATACGGCTCTCGTCCACACCGGCGCCGCCAAGCACCTCCTGCATTTTCTGCTCCAGACGCACCCGGTAATCCGTCAGTGTCCGGGGCGCCTCCGCCTCCACAATTCCGGTGAGGCGGCCAAGCTCCACAATGCGTACAAGCACGTCGTCCCGCAGCTTTCCGCCTTCCCTCAGGCGCATGGCGTCGAATTCGGCAAGAGCCTCCTCAAGAATTGCCAGCAGACCCTGCTCCAACGACTGCCTGTCGGCCTCTTTCTTTTCCACCGTCAGAACGTC
>ENA-UOOR01002880-UOOR01002880.1-fermentation-metagenome-genome-assembly--contig:-NODE-2880-length-16309-cov-43.322936_pt1 | contig 16309 bp, 16 predicted proteins | sample MGYA00245780_ERZ724029 | MGnify/ENA primary metagenome ERZ724029 (study PRJEB28704, sample SAMN03018315) | fermentation metagenome | biome: anthropogenic terrestrial biome; feature: soil... | reverse complement strand
CGTTGATGTTATAGAACTCTTGAAATTCATCAATAACCAAATTGAACGGTTTTTGCGAAGCCAATTCCATTAAGTATTGAAACAACGACCTAAAAGTGCGTATTTCTGCAGGAACAAATGTATCAAGTGATTGACTTATAATTGGAATATATTCAGAACAAAGTGTTGCTTCACTCTTACGACCTACAAACAAATAGACTGTCGGTAAATCTTCGACTGACTTCATAATAAGACTTGTTTTACCGATTCTTCGTCTTCCGGTTACTACTGTCAGACGGGAATGATCATTGAACGATAAATTTTGTATCCGTTTCAGTTCAGCCAACTCGCTGGTTCTATTATAAAACTTCATACTCTGTGCATTTTGTTATTCCCGTAACAGTTACGGCGGTTACAAAGATAGACAAAAATTTAAATATACTCCTAATCCTACTGATTACCATGCCAATAAATTTCTCCGGTTAATTGGGAGTACTTGAATATTCAATCCTTCTTTTGACACGAAACTATTATCAATATAAAAGTTTACATCTATTGGAAGTTCCATTTCACCCAAATAATGGCATTCTATAGGTAAAACATCCTCCCCAATTATAGATTGAATAATGTTTGGGGTAATTAAGATGTACTTAATAGATTTATTTTGAATGTCGTACACACAACAAACAGGTCTATTGATTTCGTTTTCATACTTTGTTTCACAGGAAACGAATCCCATACATAAAATTTTATTACCTACTTTTTTAAGTGGGGCTGATGTTTGTATATATAACATTTTTAAATTTTAGATAAATTTTGTTTGTGAATATCTTTTTTGCTATCTCTATCCTTTCAACAACCAAACCACATAGGTTGTTATTTGATTACGACTGCATTTTAGTGCTTATCCGTTCTGAATTAATTATATTTACATTTCAAACTTCGTCTAAAAAGTTCAAACGAAAAACAAATAAAGTGTTAAGATTCTGACTCAATTCTGTTTTCAAAATTATTTTATTACTTTTAGTATCCGATTCCAACTGATTTTATTTGTAAATAGCTCTTTTGATTTCCATATCAGTTTGGACATATTCATTTCTATTTTATTCCAAGTATTAGGCTTTTAAGAGACAACCAATAAATTTATTGCTCAAGTCTGATTTTTAATAATATGTCATTATCTTCTATATTCGTTTTTAATAATAGTTGATCTCTTTCATCAATTTTGCAATAAACCGACTGACTATCTACAAATATAGGCCAAACATGAATTATTTCATTTTTTAAATGAATAGGAGCTCCATATTTGTCATTAGCTGAGGAAGCAATATTTCTATATAATAACTTGCTCGTTTTAATATCCCAAATATCTTGATATAATTTATCATTATAATAGAAAGTCATAAAATATAAGTTGTTAATTATTAAACCATAATCATTGGTTATATAGTTTTTGAAATTATTTTTTTGAGAAAAATCAGAGAGTATTTCAACTGGGATAGCTAAATTTCCTTTTTCAATAAAGAAGTAAGGTACTACTTTATTTGGGTATATTTTATAAATGGTATCCGAAGATATCGGTTTAATACATTTATTATGATTATTTTGCATAAAGTCATTAATTAAAATATATCCTCTATCAGTATAATTTTCATTATTAAAGTTTGTGGTTATGAATTCATTAATAATTTGGAAAGAATGATTCAAAATACCTACTAACTTACTCTTATTAGCAAAGGGCGTATAACTGACTACATAAAAGTCATTATCTAAGTTTGTTATACTTCCAATATTGTCAATTGTAAACTCTCCGATATATTGTCCATTAAGTTGATATTCAAATATCTTTTTCTTAAACATGTCGTGGATATAGAATGTAGAATCAATCGAATTGTAAACAACATTTGATATGGAATTATATTGATACGGGCCATCTCCTCTAGAATCTATTTTAAATTCATATTTTCCAGTATGGTCAAAGAAAAAGAGCATATCGTTATTTAATAGGCATATATATTGGAGAGTGGTGAATTTTATGTTAACATCAGAGATTAACGAACTTTCAGTTGTCTCAAGCTTAATAATCTCTTTATACTCTGCCATTTGATCCAATAAAAAGGACCTTTTCTGTTTGTTTATATTTTCGTATACTTTTAGTATTTGCAAATTCCTCTTCTTATTGCTTTTAGAACATGATAGAAGAAGAAATGCCAGAATACATAGAATAAATAATATCTTTTTCATTTGATTTATAAGTTTGATTTAAGTGATTCTTCTGTTGGAGTTTGAAATTTTATTTGATCTATCTTTCCATTCTTAATTTTTAAAATACAGGGATATATTTGTTTCTCTTTTGGATAGGCAAAAAGGTATCTATTTTTTGTATCTAAAAGAGTGGTATTGGCGTTTATATTTATTTTGTATTTTAGATTTTTCATTGAAATAATATTAGTGAAAACAAAAATCATATTATTCTTATCTTTATTTAATGAATAAAATTCCTCAGCATAAGTAATACATCCACTACAGCCTTCATTAGGAATAATTATGACAAAATCTATCTTTTTTAATTGATTTTGTGTGAAATCGGTTCTTAATAGAATATCGAAACTTCCTATATAATTTTTATTATTACAGGAAAACCCAATAAGCCCTATTGCCAATAGCATTAAGAATTTATTTTTCATTTTTCGTTAATTTATAAATCGCAAATAACATTAAGTCTTCATCAGTACTTTCTTTTTGAATATGCAATCCTTTCTTACTGACGTGCATTGTGAAATTATTACATGGATGACATCTTCCGATATAAGTTTCTCCTATTTTTTTTAGTTCACAATCTAATATTATAACTGAAATTTCTTTACTCCATTTAGGTATTCCCTTATATTTAGTTTTCATTTCGGCTATGCGATAAAAAACATTGTTATATTTGTCATATTTAATATCTGAATAGCTGTAATTTTCGACGAAATACTGTGTAGCTGCTTCTGGATTGATGTATTTCTTTCTTTTTTTTAACGGCGGTATTTTATCTATTTTTTGACTTCCAGCATAAAATCTTTCATATGGCTCAAACTTTAAATTTGTTTTATAGATATAATGATCAACTGGAAAGCTAAAAATTAACATATCATCCATACTGTTATAAGTTGAATATATCCACCTATACAATCCACCTCCCCAGTTATACTCAAAATATATGTCAGGGTAAGATAAGTAATAATCAACGTCATTATTTTTTAGATTTATTTTACCGCAGATCATTCTATTTAATTTATTCTCATTATCGTATTCTCCTGAAATATTACCAAAGAAAATTAGATTGTTATTTTGATGTATTAATTTTGAAGCACCATGTGGTGGTGCAGGATAATATGGAGTTTCTTTTTTTATTGGTATTTCGGTCCTTTCATTCAGGTAGGTGTTTTGCATTATTATGTTATTGTTTAAATAATCAAATAAAAAAATAGTATCTCCTGAGATCAAGTAAGTACTTATTCCTTTGCTTGATAAAGGAATCACATTTTGTAGAATATTGTGATGATCATAAAAAAGTATTTCATTTTTGTTAGATAGAAATGTAAATAATTCTTTGTCTTCGAGATATTGTGATGATATTGAAATATCAGAGGTTAAAGAATCTAATTTATATGATATAGATCCAAATTCTATTAAAGAATAAGTGTTCGTGTAATTAGCCTGATGATTTATATTCACATTATCGTAATTGCATGATATTAATAAGAGTGTATATAGATTCATTAGTAACAATTTTTTTTTATTATTCATTTTACTCGAAATTCTTATAAATAATAATTAACTAAAATTTAATTCTGAAGTGTTTACTCTTTTTAATTCTATTGTGCTAAATGTGCGGGTAGGTTTTTGTAATAGATATGCAGAATATTTATTTCTCTACGAAAATCTATCCAAGAACGATTTTTGGTTCTCTTTTTATTACATTATTACACAGATAGGTTGCCTCTTTTTTGAGGCAACCTATAGAACTTGCATAAACTCATTTCACACAGTCTTTTGCATCGAACCATGCTGCATTTTCACAAAAATAAACTGTACCATTGTTTGTACAATGTCCATCGTTTTCATGAGTTCTGCTGATACATCCTGTCTCACTTTGAGCTAAGGCCTCTACTTTATTTAAGGCAAGATATGAATAATTTGCTCCATTATTCATACTACGGTTCACTCCGTAACCTGCAGTTACAAGAAGTGTGAGGGCAAAAAAACCAGATAAAATTTTTTTCTTCATTTTAATAAAATTTTTAAATTATTGAATGCTGATTTCTTCGAATAAAGATTTTTTCTTTCTATTTTTATTTTTTAATGTCTATTACTTCTCTAACATTTTTCATATAAATGAATAAAAAAAATAGATTACATGCAAAGAATTAAGTGTTAAGATTCTGACTCAATTCTGTTTTCAAGATTATTTTATTACTTTTAGTATCCGATTCCAACGGATTTTATTTGTAAATGGCTCTTTTGATTTCCAGATTATAGAAGCTTTCCCTACAATCAAATCATCAGGTAACAATCCCCAATAACGGGAGTCTTGCGAGTTTTCCACCTTATCTCCGCCCATAAAATAATAGTCGTGTGTAAATGTATAAGTCAACAAGACATTTTGCTTATCCCATAAAGTATCCTGTTTTAATATTAAGGGATAACCTTTCTCCCACTCTATTATTTTACAATATAAGAGAATATTTGTTCTATTTAAAGATACAGTATTCCCTTTTCCGGGAATATACATGGGACCAAAGTCTTTAATGTTCCAGTTGAGTGTGGAGTCTCCGGGAAAAGTATAATACACTCCATCAGAAATAAACTCTTTAGTCATGTAACCCAACATTTGTCCTGCTGCAACATTGCCGTAATTTTTAGTTTTATCTGAATTAATAGTATATATTCCATTTTCTATGCGAAGTGTATCTCCGGGAATTCCGATACATCGTTTAATAAAATATTTGGACATATTCATTTCTATTTTATTCCAAGTAGTAGGATGAGGGATATGAAATACAACCACATCATTATTTTTAATTCGAGAAAATCCCGGAACACGATTTATTTTTACTTTTTTACCTTCAACAGCATCAAATAAATCAAACAAACGTGCACCATAAGCCATTTTATTTACTAATATATAATCACCCGGGATGATAGTCGGATCCATTGAATCTGTTGGTATCTTATATGACCCAAAAACAAATACCCTAAATAATATGAAACAAATTAAAGCAATAGAAGAGTAGTAAAAAACATTGATAAATACCCGCCCTATTGAAAGAATTGTTTTTTTCTTTTTAATCATCCATTGCCTCCTTTTCTTTAAGTATTTTTCTTACTTCTTCACGCATTTCATTTATTGCCATAGAGTGCACTTTGGGCTCCTTTGCTAGTACTGCTTTGGCTGCCAGCTGCATTTTTACCGGTTGAAAATTAGCTGAATCAGCGTATAACTTTGTCAAAAGATAATAGGGATAAATTCTCTCCGGAAGCAAATATGTTGAATTTATATAACAATCTTCGGCTTTATCAAATTGACCCATCTCATGGTAATTACGCCCTTTAACATTATAAAACATCGGGTCACAACTTATTTGAAGTCCTCGAGATAAAACACTATCAGCATTTTCGTATTGCTTTGTGGCATTTAAGGCGATTGCATATTCAAACACAAATTTCTGATCATAATTTAATATAGAATAAAGTCGTTTATAATCTTCTATTACATTCTGATAAGCTTTTATTGTGTAAAGAGGGCGAAGTTTTAGCCACTCTCTGTTTGCTTGGCGGTATGGTTGTTGATGTTTTAAACTGATGAATGATAATGTAAGTAAAACACATAAGCATAATCCTCCATTAAGAAATATTTTTCTTTTTGGTATTGCGGACAATTTATCGTATAAAGAATTTGATTTTGTGGAAACGCATATTGTCCCGAGTAATACCCACACGACAAGAAATTCCCATAGGTAATAAGGATAAGAAGCGAATGCAAAAACGGATAATGTCAAAAAACTTCCGGCTGAGCCTGTTCGTCTGTTTTTGATTCCTATATATATAATTAAAATAGTAAGCACTAAAAACAAAATTCCACCTGCCAATCCTTGCTCAAGTAATATTTTCAGATATTCATTAAACGCATATTCAGGACTTCCTGCAACAAGTTTCTCTGTTTCTGTTCCCTGCCCGCTTTTAAAAAAATCTATTTGTGCTTTTGCGTATGAAGCAGGAAAACCTCCTAATCCAACACCTTTTAATGATGTTTCTTGTATTGCTAAAGTTGTTATCTTCCATATAAATAAACGTCCGTTAGCGGAATCCTTTTTAAAGTGGAAACTTCCATAAGAAATACCTATTATCAGGAGGGAAAAAATGACTGAACATAATATAATTGTATTCCTGTGGCGTTTCCATGAAATTTTCATTTTGATAACCACTTTTGTGTCAAAAACAACAACCAATATACAACCTACTGTAGCAGCTATCCATGCCGTGCGACTTAATGTAGCCGGAAAAACCAACAAACAAATAATGCCCATGGTAAGAAAAATATATCCGAGTAATTTGTTTTTTTCCCTGTAATAGAGCCAATAGTGTAAGACCAGAGGTAATATCAGGGCAATAAATCCACCGTAGGGTCCTGAATTTAAAAAGGAACCTGTGGTTTTGAACAACACATGTTTCGAAGGGAGATATCCGTATAATTGCCCCAATCCCCATATTGCTTCAACTAATCCTGCAGCTAAAACCAAAAACGAAGCATAATGAGACATGGGTGGAAATAAGAAAAACAGTAGCCTGCTGATGAACCAGAATAAACCCAACTGAATAATTATTAAGATAGAATCTGGCGCAAGATTCGCATAATAATCATATTTCACCAATACTACTAGAATAAATAGTGTTATTAATAAATCAGCCCATATGAAGCTGTTTTTTTTAAAGCTTTCTCTTATATTCATCAAATATATTTAATGCTATTTCGCCTATAATGATAAATCAAACATTACCAACTCCGGCTCAGGATTATAAGCTATTGCAAACATTTTTTTATTATCCTTAGTTATCGCTATTGAACTTATAGGAATATCCAATACATAATGCATAGCTGGATTACCTTCCCAATCATATACAAAAACATCTTTTCCTCTAAAAGCCTCTTCCTTTGATTGAGAAATTATTTGTCCTGAATAAAGAGTATATACATACTTTTCTGTACCATATACGTCTAAAAAAGCACATATACCGTCTTTATTAATTGGACTTGAAAAAGATCCTCCGTCATTATTTATTGAAAAATTCGGATAATCGTATGCATATAATTTATTATTTTCTATTCTATCAACGTATACATCATAAAATCCTACTATTGTTGCATAAAATGAAATATACGCAAATTTATCGTTTTTAGAATTCGAAATCATTTTTCCTTGATAAGCTAATGCTAAATTTCTGTTGTCTATTGTTTTTGAGGCAACTTCGTCTTCAAGAGGAAAATCACAAAAATATCCAATATTTTCATCTTTTGAATCCATAATTTTGAACATATTAGTTTTATATAATCCAAAACTCACATAAGTGGAAAATTTAGTAGGCAGGACATATACATCTCCAAAGGTACTAGAATGAAAATCTACTTCAGAATATAACTTTCCTTGTGCAATAGAATCTAAATAAACTTTGTAGAGAGTAAAATTTGAAGCATCATACATCAAAAAGGAGTTCGATGAATTATAATCAATCGAATAAGGATGGAGAAATTCATTTGGCCCCGATCCTTTACTCCCATAATTTCCTAAATAATTATTCGTGTTAATATCGAATATATGGAAGAGATTCTCGCTTTTATAATCTATAATTGTTAACAAAGAATCTATAACCGCCATTTTCCCAGGCAATCCCATTAAATATTTTGAGTTATCATAACCAATCTTATGTGTTATTTTTTCATTTGAATCAAATGACTCATATATATTTACATTTCTGTTTCCACAAGAATATAAGACAATAAAAATAAAGATGAATAAATTCTGTTTCATAAAAAATAATTTACAAATTAGAAATAACAATCACAATTCTGTTTTTGTTGGATTCATCAGGTAACACCACCAAAATATCATCACAACTAATACCACAATACTTCATTCTCTCTATAGATAAATGGTCTTGAACCTGGTCGATTTTTTATATCAGGATGTTTAAGGATTAAAAGAGCATTTTTTGGTACATCTTTAAAAATAACATGCTTATTTGATCCTTTTTGTTTTCCAATTGACTTCCATCCATTATTCCAATAAAATAACTCAAATTCCAAATCAGATTTTAATCCTGCTTCAAAATATGGAGTAAAGTTTATTCTGGAAATAATAAATTCTTTTCCTAAATCAATATCAATGAAATCATTATTAACATCACTCTTATATCCTGTTGCTTTGTGTTCATCAAATATATTTAATACGCTTTCATCATTATCAGTTATTTTAGGAGGTGATAAAAATTTCGTTCCCGTTATTTTTTTATCTTTTCCATTCTCAAATTGGTAAAATGATAAATCGCTAAAAGCTAATTTTCTGTAAGGCAACGAAAGTCGCACATATCTGACAAATTTATTTGATGACACTGTAATTTTATCACCATATATTTCTACCGAATCAGGAAAAACACAAAGAGTATCGGATTGCTTAAATTCCAAGTTATTGCTGCCTAAAATAGTGGTTCCACCAATACTTATATTATTCCATTTATTACCATAATGAAGTGGTGCTCCAGCGTAGTGTTTAATATATAAATCTTCATTATCTTTTATGTTCGTACTAAAATACTCGATTTTCCCTGACTTATTTAAAAGAAAGGGTGCTCCTGCATAACTTAATAAATTATTATTAAAGTAACATGGTAAATAGATTATATCTTTTCCCATACCCTCAAATATAACCTTGTTTTTCACAATCTTTCCCCATTGAACAGGTTCCCATTTATGGAAATTCCATGCACATAAATATGCATAATGTGTATCTATAGGAATATTTTGTAATGAAACAGCAACATTTATTGTATCGAAATATTCGTGTGATACATCTTTTTTTTTGAAGTTTCTAAAAAGTTCAGGGATATCACTTTTATCAACTCTTTTATCCATTATTGGCCCTTCAAAATAATTTTTAAATGAATGTCTATATACTTTTGCTAATCGAAATCGTCCATGATTAAAATCAAATGTTTTATTATTATAAATTCGTTTGTATTTCCAGCGGTCTTCATCCCAAAATGATTCAAAAGCGTAGGATTTTCCGTCTTTTATCAGGACATTCCATGTATGATTATTGTTTCTATTTCCCCAGGCAGGCACAAAATCTACTGCTGCTGCCATTCCTAACGATGAGAAAAGCATTGAATTATACCAACAGCGGTGTTCGCATAATCCGTGACGCAAATGTTCGAATGTTGATGCAGAAAGAATAGGTATTTGTGTTCCCCAAAACTGTGAGTGAGTGAGGTGGCGGTATTCGTATAGCAAAGAATCCGCTTCATTAATCATATCCTTTCCCGATTGAGTAAAATAAGAACCTTTGTGACGCTTTTGAAAAATTTCCCTGCTATTGTCAATTACCAAACCATTCATTCTCCTATAAGGAAGAATATATTCACAAAACTCTTCAAATGAACTGTCTTTGGTGTATATATTTTTTCTCCATAAATCAAATGCCAAATCAATTTCTGTAATAAGCCGTTCTGCCGATATGTTTTCCAAATCGCTCTGATAAGTTAAATTTCGAACTTGTGGGTATCTGGTTACAAAGTTACTCCATAAGCTGTCTATTTTCCTGCCTCTTTCGGCATTCATTGCGTATTGGTAATCTTTAGCTAAAGAATCATATTCAAAATAAAACGGAGCACATATTTCGTTAATTTCGGCATTTTGTGAAAATGAGCCGGGCATATTGGCTATCAAAAACTTGGCCGCTTTAAGCTTTAACGTGTGATTCTTATAATAATTGAGTACTCTTTCTAATTCTATTCTATTACTTCTGGCTAAATGTAGAACTTCTTCTAAAGTATAATCTCTTTTTCCCGTATTACAACTAATATTTGTGAAACAAATTAAGACAAGAAAGCATATAAAGATTTTAAATGAAAATTTGCTATAACAACATGTTACAAACTTTAATATTTTATTATAAAGCATAATGAGTTAGATTCTTTTTTTGTTTGAATTGACCTTTAAAGAGTTATTTGAAAAAGCGTTAACAGGTTGAAAAAAATTATACTATTTAGTGGAAAATAGTTTGGAACTACGACGATTATAGCAGACTGCATAAATATGAATATTTATAAAATGCTTTCGTCAATAATGGCAAGCATTGGATTGCAATTATTATCCTCCATTATGTTTATAGGAACTATGATTTTCCCGTTATATATTGTTAGGAGGGGTTCTATAACATCGGATTTATGAGTTATTTTATAAGTCTTAGTATAATCTTTTTCTTTATCATATTTTGTGTAATAGACATCTCCATTAAAAAAGAAGATAAATCTTAAATACAAATTGTCCTCCGAGACACTTCTTATTAATGTTGCATATTTTTGTTTGTTTTCAGGTTTATTGACGAATTCAATAGCATCATATAAATCAAGTTTTTTTATATCATTTGGCACCGCTTTTTCATTGAAATTCACATAATATTTAGGTAAATAGGTGTCGAGGTTGGTAACAGTAAAGATAGTGTCATTTAGTAACTCCCAAAAAAGAGTATATTCGTTATCGGCAAAGAAATTGTTTAGTGTGGTAATGCCATTTTTCAAATATCGATTTTTTATATTTGATATAAATATATAGTTTTCATCTAAGATACTATATGATGGTAATTTACTCTCTTCTCCCCCAAAAGTGTTTTTGGAAATAAATTTGCCATTAGCTATCGGATAAATTAAATTTGGAATTACTTTCTTATGAATATCTTTTAAAGATACGGAATTTATAAATTTACCATTCAATTCATAGGAAATCATTTTTTTTGCCATCGCATCATAAATATGGACAGTGTTGTCTTCAATATAAAATGAATTAAAATGAGTAAACTCCATTGGTCCATTCCCTTTGCTTCCTATTTGATTTTTAAACTTTCCATTCCGCTCGAAAACAAATAGATTTTGCCCTGAGCGTATTAAAAAGTTGCTATCGTTATACAGAATAAGTTCGTCTACCTTTCTAAGAATTGAGTTATCGGTGAATTGTAAATTTACAATTTCCGCATTTGATAAATCAAGATTTTCTATGTTTGAAAAGTCAATAAAAATTTCTATTGAATCTTCTTTTGTTTCCTTATGACAAGATGACATAAGGAAACAAAGGAAGATAACACTAACGTACATAAATTCCCTCATCTTATCCATTGTTACGTATACAAGTACATCTTAATGAACAGCATGAGTAGTATCCGCTATTGCAACTTACCGAACATCCAGCCGTAACCCCGGAGCCTACTATATCTATCCCTGCTTCTATAGAACATTGATTTGAACCCGGACCACCACTATAGCAAGATGAAGACTCCGTTTCAGCCAACGCTTCCACATTAGCTAACGCCAAATAACTTAATTTGACATTATTTTCCATACTTTTGCTCACTCCAAAACCTGCGGTTACAAGGAGAGCAAGGGCAAATAAACCCATAAAAATTTTCTTTTTCATTTTTTTTTAATTTAATAAGTTAATAATTTATTTAAATACATCTCTTCTCAGAGTTTTTTTATTTTACATTTCCTTTAAGTCTGATAATTAATGGCGAATCCTTCACATTCCCATGAACAGAAACCGTTTTATTAAAATGCCCTATGTCATCGGCATTGTACGTTATACTTATTTCGGTAGTGCTATCCGGAGATATCGGTTTTTTCTCATAAGTAATATCTGTACATCCGCACGATGCCCGTGTATCAAAAATGAAAAAAGGCGATTGACCGCAATTTTTTATTGAAACCGATACCGTTTTGACATCCTCTTTATTGATAGTTCCCAAATCAAACTCGGTTTTATCAACCTTTATTTGAGTGTTTTGTGAAGATTGTGCAGATTTCATGTGATATTCATTATTTGAGATTTCAAACAGATACATTTCTTTAATGCGCAAATTATGGATGGGGTTTCCAATAAATATTACCTTATTTTCATCGTTAAGAAGAAAAGTCTGAAATTCTTGGTTGGAGGGGAAGAGATTGAGGGTATTCAATTCATCATTCAAGTCTAAACAAACTGGAACATCTATTCCGTCTCTTTTTAAAAGAAAAGATATTTCACCTATATCTTTGGGGTGAAAGAAAAATAAAACCGGAACTTCTCCGTTTGTTAAAGAATCTACATCAGAAATAAATTCTTTCCATTTATGCAATTGTAGTTTACAACTTGTGCAGCCTATTGAATCTATATAAATAAGAATTTTATAAGATGATTCGGGAATGGTATAATCTACGGTGTCCTTACCGTAAATTGTGAAAATTAGGTTATTCGGCAAAAAAACTTGTTTGTTATGCCATTCTTTAACAATTTGGGTAATTTCTTTTTTTTTATTATTTTCTTTGCATCCATTCAAAAGAATTACGCAAAAAAATAAAATCCAAACGTATGCAAAAGTTCTTGTAGCACCCATTTTCTTTATAATTTTATAATTGATATTCAACTATTTGCTGTTCATTATTTACATCCAACCCTATCAGTTTCTTATTCCTTTCGTTCACAGAAAAACCGGTTATATGCCTATCTAATATATACTGTTGCAAAGGTTTTCCTTCTAAACTGAAAACTTGAATCATATCTCCTCCTTCCAATGTATTAAAAGGATCTCTTTGAATATCTTTAAAAGGAGTACCCCAAAAGACAGTATAAATAGCATCGTTACCTACCTGTATATCGCTGTATCCCATAATCCCATTTGGTATGGCATAACTTCCTTGATTTGTAAATTCAGGTTCTCCGTATTTACCAAAAAGTATATTAACAATCTCATTTTTTTTTAAATCGTATATTTCTATTACTTGTCCTAACTGAGTTGCCATAGCCAAAATACCATTACCCGGATTGTAATCGATAAAAGAACGCCAAGCTTGTGCTAACACAATTTTAGAGTAGCTGACGTCTTTATACTTTTTTGTCGGGATTTGAAATAGTTTTTGTTGTATTTTACCGTTAATATCAACCATATTTATTCTGCATTTCCCGGTATAATCTGCTATCGCAAAAAGAGAATCATTAATTAATGCAAAATCCAAACTTCGAAGAAGTTCATCGGGAAGTTTTATTTCCTTTTTAATACTGTCCTCATTTGTATTATAAATGCTGATTGTTTCTTTATTTGCATCCAGCAGATAAATATCACCGGAACTGCTTAAACGGATATTTTCAACGCTCAAAAATTCTTCCGGTCCATTGCCTTTGGAAGCAAACTTTTTTTTATTAGCTATATTCGGATAAAATAATTGAAAACAATAAAATTGTCTTCCATGTAAATCCAAGACATAGAGTGTTGTATCTTTTTGCCTTACTCTAAACGGATATCGAAATGATATAGAATCAACGATATTAACGGAGTTGCTTGTTAATTCGTCATAATCTTTAAATTGGAATCCAGAAGAATTCGTCTCAATACAACTTTGAAATAGAATAAGAAAGAATAATAATTTAAAACAATACCAATTCATATCTAAATAACATACAGTATAACTTTTGTATTATATACCGGGCAATCTAAACTTCCAATTCCTACGCAATTAACCCCAGGACTTTCTGATGATGCAAGACACTCTATATTCTTTAGAACTAATTTGTTTAAAAAAGTTTTCTTACTGCTATTAATTCTAGTAAATATTGAAATAAAAACAATCAAAATAATAATAACGTAAACATTTTTTTTCATTTCATTTAAATTCAGTTTATATAATTATCACAAAGGACAATAAAAATAAATAGAAAACAAAAAAGTAAAGCGTTAAGATTCTGTCTCAATTCTGTCAATTACTAATCATTACCTTAAACCTTTAATTTTACCTTGTTAAAGAATTGACTTTAAAATAATATTCATTATATTTGTTGAACATCAATTTATATGGCGAATGAGATATAGCTAGTACTATGCAACATAAAAAAACAAATAAAAAGAAAACAAAACACATTATTATCAACAGTTTGATACTAGTCGTCTTGTTCACTATTATTATAAATCAAACTGTTTGGTTATCTAATATGTATTATTTGCATCAGCGTGAACTTTACGCATATTCTAATCAAATGATGCAAGAAGCAACTTTAACGGAAATAACAGAAAGAACTGAGACTATTGGCGGATACTCAGTATATTCTAATAATATTACTAATCCAAACGATTCATCAAGATTTATCACAAAAAAAATAGCTACTGAAGATTCTACATATTTATTTTCAATAGATAAGCAAGATCCTAATGTTATGCCTAAAATAATTCAGTTTGTCTTAAAGGATAAACTACCCATTAATTTAAAAAAATTAAATATAATTTTCTCAGCTAAAATCAATCAATCTTACGAAATAGAAAATACTTACATAAATTACATTGATTTGATTGCAGATACAGTAATAGATTCGAATAAATCAATTAATACAAAAAACTTACGCTATATAAAGACCGACACAATTCCATTGGACATCATTAATTCTATCGGGGTGATTGGTTACGTAAAAATAAAAAACAATGCACTTTTAAACAAAATGCGTAATCAATTAATTTTATCTATAGCTCTAATTATCATTGCTATTATTTGTCTTATATTTATTTCTCGTAGTTTTATTTTGCAATGGAAAACTGAAAAAATGCGTCAGGATTCCGTAAATGTTCTGACACACGAATTTAAACGGCCAATTTCGGGTGCTGTCGCGATGGCTTCTGCAATCAACTACTATTTGGAGAAAAACGAAATTAATAAAGTGTTGGACTATACACAAAAAATAGAAAATGAATTAAACAAGCTCACTTATTATACCAAAAGAATTCAGCAAATTAGTAATAATGAAAAAGAAAACGTTCAATTGAATAAAACTTATATCGATATTAAACCTTTCTTCGAATCGCTTCGGCAACGATATAGTTCAACCCTAAATGAAGAGCCTAATGTGACTGTAAATCTCCGCTTCAATACATTAAAAACAGCATTTCAAGCTGATTTGCTGCACTTTTCAAATGTAATGGATAACTTAATTGAAAACGCGATAAAATATAACTCTAATTCTTTTGTTAAAATAGATATTGAGGTATCTGATACTTCAGCGGGTTTGAAAATTTCAGTGAGAGATAACGGTATTGGCATTTCATCTATGGATCAAAAGCTTATTTTTGATAAGTTCTATAGGGTTAAAAGAAATGAAACTAAAAATAAAGTTGGTTTTGGACTAGGACTAACCTATGTAAAATCAATTTTAGAAGCGCACGGTGATGATATCATTGTTAATAGTAAATTAAACGAAGGGAGTGAATTTATCATTACCTTAAAAGAGTAATTTTATGAAGGACTTGATACTTTTAGTAGAAGATGATATTATATTTGGGGAAACAGTAAAAGATTATTTTGAAAGTAACAGACTTTATGTTATTTGGGCAAAAAATGGTACTGAAGCCGTTCAATTATTTAAAGATGAACACCCCGAGCTTGTTATGTTGGATGTGGTGCTTCCTGACAAGGATGGATTTCAGGTTGCTGCCGAGATCATGAAAATAAACAGCATTATTCCATTCATTTTCATGACCGGTACTGCAATCTCGGATAATGATTTTTCAAATGCCTATCAATCATTGCATGCAAAAAATTATTTAGAAAAACCAATAAAACTATCAGCGGCTTTAGCTCAAGTTAAAAGCCTGCTCTACCCTTCAGGTGTCAAGATATTCAATATAAACAATTTACATATAAAAATTAACAATCAACAACTAACAATAAATGAACAAAATTTTCAATTACGTGAAAAAGACATTCAGATTCTTTCCTTTTTATTGGAGAAAAAAAATCAAACCGTTGATCGACAAGATATTTTACTCAAAGTGTGGAATAGTGATGGCTTTCATTTGGAAAACACATTAGATTCCTGCATATCAAGATTAAAAAAAATATTAAAGAATATTCCTGACATAAAATTAAAAACTATCTATGGTAGAGGATATTTACTTTCAATATTGCAGTAGACGACTTCGTCCTTACCTGTCCCATTGGGTGGTTTTATTAAGACTATAAAATTGAATCTCCCCTCACTAACTAATTAACACTACATTCAATT
>ENA-UOOR01002879-UOOR01002879.1-fermentation-metagenome-genome-assembly--contig:-NODE-2879-length-16323-cov-15.144640_pt1 | contig 16323 bp, 12 predicted proteins | sample MGYA00245780_ERZ724029 | MGnify/ENA primary metagenome ERZ724029 (study PRJEB28704, sample SAMN03018315) | fermentation metagenome | biome: anthropogenic terrestrial biome; feature: soil... | reverse complement strand
AACAGAGGGTGTATACCTGTTAAAACATTTCTTGAAAGCACGAAAATAATAAAAAAATTTAATAATGCAGAGCAATATGGAATAAATTATTTGTCGATTCCCTCATTAAGTGTGGAAAATCTTATTAACCGTAAAAATGAAATAATATCGAAGCTTGGGAATGGGCTTGAATCCATGCTGGTAAATTTAAAGATTGATATTATTAAGGGAAATGGGAGAATAGTATCTCAAAATGAAATATCGGTAGAAGGTATAAGTAATCAAAGACTAACTGCTAAAAGAATAATAATTGCAACGGGTTCGAGCGAGTCTATGCTCCGGGTTAAAGGTCATAAATATATATGCGTCAGTTCAGAAGCTTTGGATTTAAAAGAAATCCCGCGTAATATCTGTATTATAGGAGGAGGTGTTGTGGGAGCGGAATTTGCTTCGTTTTATTCCGGAGCAGGTTCAAATGTTTACATATTGGAGGCAAAGTCCAGCATATTAAACACAGAGGATAAGGAGATTGTGAAGCGTTTTGTAAAAATAATAAAAAGAAATGGTGTTGTAATATATGAAGATTCGTTTATTAAATCAGTGGAAAGTAATGGTGAAGATTACATAGTAATGTATGAGCAGCAAGGTAAATTAAAGAGTTTGGGTGTTGATATGGTATTGAATGCAGCAGGCAGGATTCCAAATACCGAAGGTATAGGTATTGAAAATTGCGGAATAAAGTGTGATGCGAATGGATATATACGTGTGGATAAGGAACTTCAGACAAATATTCCCGGGGTATATGCCGCAGGAGATGTAATTGGTTTGCCTTTGTTGGCACATGCTGCTTTTGACGAAGGTATAGCGGCTGCAAAAAATGCACTGAATAAAAACTCATTGTTTCCAAAGATTAAAACTATTCCAAGATGTATTTTCACAAGTCCGGAAATTGCTTCTGCCGGATTAACCGAGGAGCAGGCAAATGAAAGAGGAATAAAAATCAAAAAAGGGTACTGCTCGTTTTCATCAAATGGAAAAGCCCTGATTTCCGGCAATACCGACGGAATTGTAAAAATCATTGTAGATTCGGATTTAATGCAGGTTATAGGTGTTCATATTTTGGGAGAGAGCGCCACCGAAATTATAGGGAGTGCTGTATATGCAATTGACGGAGAATTTACGTCCCAAGAATTATCTGAATCTGTTTTGCCTCACCCAACTATAAGTGAAGTAATTAAAGAGGCGGCAAAAAATATAATGAAACAATAATTGTATAACATTAAATGGAAGGGAGATATATTTATAAAAATGAAAAGTTATGATTTGATTATTAAAAATGGTATTGTTGTTACTCCAAGTGAGGAATTTGTTGCAGATATAGGTATTTGCCAGGGAAAAGTAACGGATATTTCCCAAGAACTGCTTAGTGGGAAGAATATTATCGATGCAAAAGGAAAGTATGTAATTCCTGGAGGCGTTGATATCCATACACATATAGATGCTCCTCTTCATGGCTCCAATACAATGGATGACTGGTATGAAGCTACTTGTTCGGCTGCATATGGAGGAGTAACGTGCGTAGTCGATTATCCGATACAAGAAGAAAAACAGACTTTGAGAGATGTAATATCTGAGTCCATGAAGAAGGCGAAAGACAGGTCTATATTGGATTATAGTTTTAGTCCGGTTATAACAAGGCGAACAGATGAAGTTTATAAAGAGATAGCAGAGCTCATTAAAGAGGGATTTACGACATACAAGGTTTTTATGGCATATTCTTTTAGAGCGAGAGATGAAGAATTAATTAAGCTCTTGGATGTTATTTCTTCGAATGGAGGTATTCTTGGAGTTCACGCTGAAAATGACTGGGCAATTGAATACATGGCAAGTAAAATGATTTCAGAAGGAAAGACCGAACCCATATATCATTGCCTCAGCAGACCACCTGTCACTGAGGAAGAAGCCACAGGAAGAGTTATAAGATTAGCCGAAATGGTAAATGCACCGATCCTTATAGTTCATGTTTCTGCAAAAGGTGCATTGGAGGAAATAGAAAACGCAAGAAAGAAAGGTAATCCTGTCTATGGAGAAACCTGTCCCCACTTCCTGACATTAGATCAGGATTTATATAATCAGTCTGTTGAAGAGGCGGCTAAGTATGTGGTCACACCACCCTTGCGTGGAAAAGAGCACAGACTTGCTTTGTGGAGTGGACTTTCTTCCGGAGCTTTGTCATTGGTATCATCTGATCATTGTGCATTTTCATTAAAAGAAAAATTAAGGTTAGGCTCAGGAGCATTTAATAAGATACCTCATGGTGCTCCTGGTATCGAAACACGTCTTCCAATTTTATTTTCAGAAGGTGTAGTAAAAAAAAGAATTACAATTAACAAATTTGTTGAATTAGTTAGTACAAATCCTGCAAAGATAGCGGGTTTGTATCCGTCTAAAGGAACAATATCAATTGGCAGCGATGCTGATATCACAATCATCGACCCTGAAAAGGAAATGAAGATATCAACAGCAAAATTACACAGTGTATGTGATTTTACTCCGTTTGAAGGATTTATTGTAAAGGGGATACCATCCGTTGTAATTAAGGGAGGTAAGGTTATTGTATCAGGAGATGAATTATTTGCAATTCCCGGTGAGGGGAAACATATTAAACGAAATAGTTTTAAAGTTTTTTAAAATTTTAATGCCGGAGGTAAAACATGATTAATTTAAAAAATGCTTTAGCTGATAATATACGTCGGGATATAGAAGCATTAAGTAATTTCAACCAAACTCCCGGTGCAGGCATTACGAGACTTGTATTTACTGATGAGGAGATTGAGGCAAGAAAGTATATAAAATTTAGGATGAATGAGATAGGGCTTGTTGTAAGAGAGGATGCAATAGGCAATATTTTTGGGAAGCTAAAGGGTTCTCACGATAAATCATCGCCGGTATGGACGGGTTCGCATATTGATACGGTATTAAATGCCGGACAATTCGACGGTATGGCCGGGGTTGTAGCAGGTATTGAAGCCGTAAGATTAATTAAAGAATCCGGTTGTTCGAATAAACGTGATATAGAGGTAGTTGTATTTACATCTGAAGAACCTGCAAGGTTTGGAAAAGGGTGTTTGGGAAGCAGAGCTTTGGCAGGGGAGCTTACTTTGAATGATATAAAGAATTTAAAAGATGATTTAGGACAATCATTGGAAGATGTTCTTTTGCAAAGAGGATATAACATAAATGAGTTTAATAAAGTAAAAAAAGAATTAGGAGAAGTACATAGCTTTGTGGAGTTGCATATAGAACAGGGTGCCGTATTAGAAGATACAGGTTCTAAGATAGGAATAGTTACAGCTATTTCAGCTCCTACAGATATTAGAGTTACTGTTAATGGAGTGCAGCAGCATGCAGGAGCTACCCCCATGCATATGAGAAAAGATACTTTGACAGCTTCATCTGAAATAATATTAGAATTGGAAAAGATGGCGAGGGCATCTAAAAACATTAGCACGGTTGTTACAGTGGGAATGATTGATGCTTTTCCCGGAGCATCAAATGTAATTCCGGGTAAAACGTCTTTTTCAATTGATTTAAGAAGTACCGATTTCGAAGAAAAATGTAAAATTATCAATAGCCTTAATCAGTATACCGGTTATATATCATCATTAAGAAATGTTGGAATCACAACGGAAATTATTTGTAATGAGAAACCTGAAAAAGCGGATACCTATATAATAGATGCCATAAAAAACAGTTGTATAGAAAAAAATATAAAATATAATATAATGCATAGCGGTGCGTATCATGATTCAATGTTTGTTGCACATTTTGCTCCGCTAGGAATGATTTTTGTACCAAGTAAAAATGGAATCAGTCATAATATAGAAGAATGGACTGATTATGAAGACATTGCGTTAGGTACGGATATTCTGTCAGAAATATTGTTAAATCTAAGCAATAAAATTAAGTAAATATACAATACGATAAATAAATACTCTATATATGGAGTATTTATTTATTGTATTTACTTAATATACTTGAATCATGTTTAAAAACAGACTTGTTTTATTTATTTAACTATATTAAAATAAAAAAAGAATATAGCTTATTTAAACACATCTTTTTACTTAACTGAGGTATGAATATGAAATACTTAAACCATGAGAGGTGACCCAATGAAAGAAGAAGTTTTAATTTTCAATATTTTAAAGAACTTAGGCTGCGATGGAATTTTAATAACCGATTCCAGGGGCGAAGTTGTATGCATTGAGGAAGAATTCTTCAGGGAAGTGTGGGAACTAAATCCTAAGGAGTTGCTTGGAAAGTCTGTGTTTGAACTTGAAAAATCGGGTGTTATCAGACCTGCGTTAGCCGGAAAGGTCATTGAAACAAAACAACCGTTACGATTGATTTCAGCCGTGCGCGGACTTTATAATATTGTTGGGGAAGCGTTTCCCTTAATGGATGAATTTAATCAAATTAAATGGATTGTTACATTCACAAGAGATGTGATATCGGAACGAAAGGTATTAATGCTATACGACGAAATGTTAGAAGGATTTAAATCCGAGAATATTAGATATCCCGCAGATTGCGTAGATATTGATGCTTGGGTAGCCAATGAAGGTATGAATACCTTTAATGAGCAATTTGCGGAAGTATTGAAAAAAATAAAAAAAATTGCTCCCTATGATGTTACTGTATTGTTAACCGGCGATACAGGAACGGGTAAAACTATGCTTGCAAAAAAGATCCATAAGTTAAGCGGAGTAAAGGGTGAGTTTGTAGAGCTTAATTGTGGTGCTATATCTGAGACATTAATTGAATCAGAACTTTATGGATATGAAAACGGAGCCTTTACAGGAGCGGAAAAGGGAGGTAAGAAAGGATTAATAGAGATTGCCGAGAATGGTACGCTTTTCTTGGATGAAATTGCGGAGATGCCTATTCATTTACAAGTAAAGCTTCTTCACTTTTTACAAGAAAAAAAGATTAGAAGAGTTGGTGGTACAAGGGAAATAAAGGTTAATTGCAGAGTGATTTCCGCAACTAATAAAAATCTGCAAGAAGAGGTCAAGTTTGGAAATTTTAGGGAGGATTTATTTTATAGGCTAAATTTAGTTTCTTTTCATATTCCGCCCCTTTGTGACAGATTTGAGGATATCGTCCCTTTGTCGAAGAGCATTTTAAAGTGTTTAAGCATTAAATATGGTAAAGAGTATATCATTGATTATGATGTCATATCAATTTTTGTAAAGTATTTGTGGCCCGGAAATATAAGGGAACTTGAAAATACAATACATAGAATGGTTTTGATTGCAGATGGTAATATATTAAGGAAGGATCTTCTTCCAAAAGGATTTATGATAAAAACAAGAAAAAACAATATAATGGAATACACTCAAGGTATGACTATCCCTACAGAAATTACAAGCTTAAGTAGTATCTTGGAAGACGTTGAAAGAGCAGTTATAAAAGAAGCGTGGGTGAGATATGGTTCTTCAACAAAGGTAGCAAAGGCTCTGAATATTGGGCAGACAACTGCAGCAAGAAAAATAAGAAAATATGTAAAAACCTCTTAGTGATTCTGCCATATGAAGGCTGGTTCATCTAAAATTAAGTTAATACTGATATAATTAAATAATGTAAATAATAAAGCATGTGCCTTTAACACATCAGTGGTGCCAGGCATTTGTTGTTAAATTGCTTAGTGGTTGAAATTTCAAATGATTTCAACTGTTTTTTGGTAAGTATAAAAAATAACTGTACCTACCCATAGAGATTAACAATAAAAAGAACGGATTATATAATATTTTTAATATAAATAATCGAACAGCAATGCAATGAAGAATTATTATCTGTTGACCCAATTAGCGGATATTATTATGTAGATATAATAACAGGTGCTTTTTAAAATAATATTGCAAATGAAGAACTGTCATGTTATAATTAAAAAAACGTGGTATATACCAGTATACCATCATGAAAGAGTGTGATATTATAAATAGTAAAAAATATATACCTCCGGTTTATATTCAAATTAGGGATATTCTTGTAGAAAAAATAAATGGGGGGGAATTTATAAGCGGGGATCAATTACCATCAGAAAGAGAATTAAGTGAAATTTATAATATTAGCAGAATGACTGCAAGGAATGCGTTGTCACAACTTGTGGATTCCGGATATGCCTACAGGCTTAAGGGGAAGGGAACATTTGTAAGTTATCCTAATATTGAAAGAGATTTTGTTAAGCTTAGCGGTTTTTCTCAAATGTTGAAATCAAAGGGAATTAAGCCCAGCAACAAAATTGTAAAATCAGGAATTATTGAGGCTGATAAAAAAATAGCTTCACTGTTAGAAACAACTATCGGTACAAAAGTCTATGAGATTGTGCGTATCAGATATGGTAATAACATTGCATTAGCATTAGAGTATTCTTATTTGCCAATCAATTTGTTTGATGGCTTGCTGAAATATGACTTTGAAAAAGATTCATTATATAAGGTTATAGAAGAAAACTACAACTACAAGCTAAAGTACTCCAAACAATGGATAAAAATAACTACTTTAAATAAAAATCAATCTATAGTTTTAAATGTGAAAGAACACACACCTGCATTTCTTTTGGAATCCATATCATACGATGTGGATGAAAGGGTTGTAGAATCTACATTGTCGTTAAATATTGGTGACAGAACAGCATTTTATACTGAACTGTGGCCAAATAATTTTTAAGTTTACATTATTTTACTATAGATATTAGAATAGAGATAAAAAGCTTGCGGGAAGATTAAGCTATTTACATAAGTTTTATGATTAATTAAAGAGGTGAAAGATGTCTGATTCTATTGTATCTTTAATAGGTGTTGAAAAAAGCTTTGGAAAAAACAAGGTTGTAAAAAATATGAATGTTGAAATTAAGGAAGGTGAATTCCTGACTCTGCTCGGACCTTCTGGATGCGGAAAAACCACTACCTTGAGAATGATTGCGGGTTTTGAAGAAGTTTCTTCCGGAACTATTAAGGTTCAAGGTGAAAGTGTTGCCGATAAAGAGCCCTATGAAAGGGATGTAAATACAGTTTTTCAAAACTATGCTCTTTTTCCCCATATGACGGTGTTTGATAATATAGCTTATGGATTAAAAATCAGAAAAAGACCGAAAACTGAAATTATTAAAAGAGTAAATGAAATGTTAGACCTTGTTCAGCTAAAGGGATATGAAAAAAGGAAGCCGGATGCTCTTTCAGGCGGACAAAAACAAAGAGTTGCAATTGCACGAGCTCTCATAAATAATCCTAAGGTTTTGCTTCTTGATGAGCCTTTAGGGGCTCTTGATCTTAAGCTTAGAAAGCAAATGCAGATAGAACTGAAAAGGCTGCAAAAGAAGCTTGGAATAACATTTATTTATGTAACTCATGACCAGGAGGAAGCTCTTACAATGAGTGACAGAATAGCGGTAATGAATGATGGTGTAATAGAACAGCTTGCTGTGCCAAGAGAAATTTATGACAGACCTCTTACAAGATTCGTAGCAGGCTTTATTGGCGAATCAAATATTTTTGACGGTAAGGTTAAAGGTGTGCGTGATGGAATAATCGATGTTGAAACTTCGGCAGGAACCATGGAGGTTAAAGGTAATGGATTTGAAGTAGGAGAGGATATCCATATATCCGTAAGACCGGAAAATATAAATGTTAGTGATGATTCTGTTAAAGGATTTAATCTTAAGGGTAAAATTAAGGATTATATATATATGGGAACCTTTGTAAAAACATCTGTTGATTTGAAAGACAATACTGAAATAAAGTATTCTCGTTTTGAAAAGGATGAAAATTTCAAAGAAGGAGATTCTGTAAATATATACTGGAATCCGGAAAGGGCTGTTGCCATTAAGGTGAAGAGGTGAGGATAGTATGAAAAAAAACACTTTTAAGCGAAATACACTACCTGCCTTAGCTATGGCGGGACCGGTTTCATTATGGATGATTTTATTTGTAACATTGCCAATGCTGTATATTATCTTCATAAGTTTTATGTCCAGGGGAGTATTTGGAGATGTTGTTTATGAATTTTCATTGGAAAGTTATAAAACATTGCTAGGCAGCACATATTTTAAAGTAATAATAAAATCTATGAGGGCAGCATTTATTACGACAGTATTATGCATACTTATAGGATATCCATTTGCATATTATATTGCAAAAAAACCAAAGGAAGTGGCTGCAAAGCTTATAATGCTTATTATGATTCCTTTTTGGACAAACTCTTTAATGAGACTTAACAGTTGGCTTCTTTTATTTCAGACAAGCGGACCTGTAAATAATTTTCTTCAAAATGCCGGTTTCATTGATGTACCGATAAACTTTGTATATACGGACGGTCTTGTAATGCTTGGTATGATAACAAACATGCTTCCGTTTGCAGTGCTTCCCATGTACAGCTCAATTGAAAAATTAAGCAAATCTCTCTTGGAAGCATCGGCGGACCTTGGAGCTTCAAGAGGTACCACATTTTTTAATATTACACTGCCCCTTACTTTTCCGGGTATATTCTCATCAATAATTTTGGTATTTATACCTACTCTTGGGATATATACCGTAACGGACATGCTTGGCGGAGGAAAAATTTTGTACATAGGAAATATTATAAAAAATCAATTTGGAGCGATAAGAAATTGGCCTTTAGGAGCTGCCCTTTCTGTACTCTTGATTGTGATAACAGGACTACTTATTTTTATATACACCAGATTTGCAAAAATAGAAGATATGGAGGTGTTATAAATGAGTATTACAAAAAAACAAAAAAGACAAAGACGGGGGGAATTTAGTGGTGCAGTTTACTCAATAATTATATATTCAATACTTTATATCCCGGTATTTGTTATGATGATGTTTTCTTTTAACAATCAAAGGTACAATTATTATTGGAATGGTTTTACAACGATGTGGTATTCAAAATTATTCTCTAATTCTGCTTTAACTGAAAGTCTTTGGTATTCTGTTGTAATTGCTGTGTTAGCTACTGTAATTTCGGTCACGATAGGCACAATCGGAGCCTTAGGGTTAAAAAAATATGAATTCAGAGGAAAGAAATTTATAAATGAAATGTTATATATACCCATAATAGTTCCTGAAATTGTTATGGCAGTTGCACTTCTTATTATATTTATTAAAACAGGACTTGCTCTTGGGATGGGAAGTATATTGATAGGTCACTGTACCTTCTGCATACCCTATGCGGTAGTTACTATCAGGGGACGTATAAGCGGAGATGATTACACCCTTGAAGAGGCTTCCATGGATCTTGGAGCAAACAGAATTCAAACATTTATTAATGTTACTCTTCCCGGTATAATGCCGGGAGTGATGAGTGCGGCATTTTTGTCATTTACTTTATCTATTGATGATGTTGTAATGAGTAATATGCTTGCAGGTGCAAAAAATTCCACTTTACCGGTTTTAATTTTGTCTATGAATAAGTCAGGTGTTACACCTGATGTTAATGCACTTACCACAATCATGATTCTAATCATTGTGATAGCAATGATCTTGAATAATTTAATTAAAAATGCGTTGAAGAAACGCAAAAAAAACGGAGGAAGCAATATGAAAAAACTAATTTCCATTGTATTGACCCTTGTTTTAATAGTGGGTCTATTTACAGGTTGTGGAGGAACTAATACAGGTTCTGGTGAAAGCGGAAAAGCAGCTCAAAGTACCGAACTCAATATTTATATGTGGCAGCAATACATATCCGATGATTTGATTGCTAATTTTGAGGAAGAAAATAATGCAAAGGTGAATCTGTCATACATGAGCGATAACGCTGATGCAATTACAAAGCTTACAGCCGGCGGGGGACAAGAATACGACCTTATAATGACATGTGATGCTTATATGGAATCTCTTGTAGATGGTGGATATATTGAGAAGATTAACTTTGATAATGTACCAAATGCGTCAAATATCAATGAATCATACTGGACTGCCAAAGAATATTGCGTACCATATCTTATGAACTATATTTATGTAGTTTACAATAAGGATACAAGCCCTATAGAAATCAAGAGTTATAATGATCTGATAAACCCTGCATTAAAGGGGCATATAGCTACAATAGACGGAGCAAGAAACTTGTTCCCCATAGCACTTGTTGCCCTTGGATATGATCCTAACTCAACAAATGAAAGTGAAATAGCAGAAGCATATGAATGGCTTGTAAAATACAATGATAATGTTGTGGCATATGGGAATGCCGAGCAAAACCTTACAAATGGAACTGCATCTGTTGCATTTACATATGACGGAAATGCTTCATGGGCTATGTCTGAGCTTGGAGATAAAAATAATCTTGTAATTGCTGATTTTGAAAAGGATCCTGTACAGCTTGGTTTTGATCTTTATGTAATACCAAAGGGAGCAAAGCATGTTGACCTTGCGGAAAAATTCCTGAATTATATAACTGAGCCTAAGGTTATGGCTGCAAATCTTGTAGAATATCCATATTCTTGTCCTAATGATGTAGCAGTGGAAGCGGCTTCAGATGATTACAAAAATGACCCGGCAAGAGATTTCGCCTACAAAGAAAATGTATTTTTCCAAAAGGATGTTGGAGAAGCTATTATAATATACAATGATTATTATCAAAAATTAAAGGTTGGAGAATAATAACTTAACTTGGAGAACTAAATAATGTTAAAATTTGATGAACAGAAACAGTTAGACAGCGTAAATGGAGCATTGGCTCTTAGAAGTAAAATAGAGTTTGTTGTAGATGGAATATGTAAAGAAGGTTATAAAAACATATGCTGGCTTGGTATAGGCGGTACATATGCATCCTGCCTACAGGCTGAAGTGCATATGAAGGAAAGATCAGCAATAAATTTCTTTGTTGAAAATGCTGCGGAATACCTTCTTACAGGCAATAAAAAGGTGGGAGAAGGCACAATAGTAGTTATTTCTTCTGTTACCGGAAGCACAAGTGAAATGGCGGATGGGGTAAAAAAGGTTCAGGAAGCCGGAGCAAAGGTAATTGGTTTTATTGATTACCCTGACACAAAGTTAGCTAATATGGTTGATTATCTTATTTCGTATCCCAAAAATGAGCAGCTGAAATTTTTTATGGTAGCTGACAGATTTATGTATAATGCAGGAGAATTTGATGAGTACTATGAGCTTTATGCTGAACTTGACGAACATCTTGCTTCCGGACTTGCAGAAGTTGAAAAAGCAGCCGACGAACTTGGTGAGAGTATAGCAAGAAAGCATATGAACGACAGTATACATTATTTTGTCGGTGCAGGGAATCAGTATGGCGCAACATATTCTTATGCAATGTGCTACTGGGAAGAGCAGCATTGGATAAGGACAAAATCCATCCACAGTGCAGAATTTTTCCACGGCATGTTTGAAATTATAGACAGGGATACGGCAGTCACAGTATTCATTGGAGAAGATTCTCAAAGAGCACTTAGTGAAAGGGTCGCAAGGTTTTTACCAAGAATATGTGCAAATTATAATATAATTGATACAAAGGATTACGAATTGAAGGGTATAAGTGAAAAATTCAGAGGGCATCTTTCTCATCTTTTAATGAGAGTAATAACTTCAAGAATTGATGTTCACTTAGAAAAACTCAACTGTCATCCTATGGAAATAAGGAGATATTACAGACAGCTGAATTATTAAAGCTGTTTGTGCTACTGCGTACTGCGTAAAGAGATGGACTGCTTCTTAATTTGAAGTAGTCCGTTTTTTACAGGAGCGAAAGGAGATTTTATGAAAGTTGGAATGTTTACATCAGGATATCAGCGCAATTATATTGAGGATATTTTTATTGATGCAAAAAGATTTGGATATGATTATATTGAGTTATGGGGCGGCAGACCTCATGCTTATGCATATGACCTTAAGAGAGGACAAATAGATAATTTGTTGAATTTAAGGGATAAATATGAAATTCCTATAAAGGTGTATACTCCTGAACACAATGCATATCCATACAACTATATGACTGGTGATGAATATCAGAGAAAAGATTCTATAGAATATCTTAAAATTGCCATAGAAGTCGGAAAGACCCTTGGAGCAGATTATACGGTTATATCGGCAGGTCATGCGGGTTATGAAGCGACCGGGAAAGAAATATGGGAAAGACTCTGCAAAAGTATAAGGGAGTTGGTGGATTATGCGCAAGAAAATGAGCATATGCTTCTTATGGAAGCTCTTACCCCATATGAATCCAATGTATGCACATCAGCGAATGATCTTTGTGAAATAATTGAATACATTGATTCCCCATATTTTGGAGCCATGTGTGATATTGTTCCTCCCTTTGTGCAGAATGAAAGTATTATGTTTTATTTCAAGAAGCTAAGGGAGAATCTTAAGCATCTCCACATAGTAGATAGCGATGGATGCAGTGACACTCATTTCATGCCCGGTGACGGAAAAATTCCTCTTAAGGAACTTATGGGGGAGATTTACTCTTTTGGATACAAAGGAGGTGCAACTTTAGAACTTGTCACATCATATATTAATGAGCCTTCACTTTATTCAAAACGAGCTATAGACAGATTTAAAAAAATAACAGAGCAATGAGGATATTATGGAAAAGAAAATAAAGATAGCTGCAGTCGGTGATAACTGCATTGATTTTTATGACAATACCTGTGAATTTTACCCTGGAGGAAATCCCGTAAATGTAGCTGTATATGTTAAAAGGATGAACGGGAATTCATCATATACGGGTGTTGTAGGTAATGATGATTATGGAAAATTTATGATTGAATCCCTAAAAGAAAAAGGAGTTGATACATCACATATCAAAATAGCAGAAGGCAAGACTGCGGTTACACATGTTGAACTTAAAGATGGGGATAGAATTTTAGGCGATTATGAAGAAGGGGTTATGGCAGATTTCAAACTGACGGAAGAGGATATAAATTTTTTATGCAGTCATGCTCTTGTTGTAACCGGAATATGGGGAACGATAGAGTCCGAATTGCATAGAATTAAAGAGAGAAATGTGCCTGTTGCTTTTGATTTCGCGGATAAAATAAATCATGAAATAACACATAGGGCTTTGCCATACGTGGATTATGCTTTTTTTTCATGCGATAACAAAAGTGACAAAGAATTACATAAGTTTATGATATCTATAAAATCCAAAGGTCCAAAGGTGGTAATTGTTACTAAAGGGGAAAAAGGAAGTATTGTTTATGATGGAAATGAGTTCACAGAGTTTGGAATAGTGGAATGTGAAGTAATAGACAGCATGGGGGCCGGAGATAGTTATATAGCAGGATTTCTTATGGGAATTCTTGAAGGAAAGCCAATTTTCGAGTGCATGCAAAAGGGTGCTTTGAGCAGCAGCGAGACAATAGGATATTATGGCGCTTGGTAAAGGCTTATAAAGGTATCAGTAGTTCCTGATATTCACCGGATTTTATTAAAATCCGGTGAAGTATTATACAGGCAGGTGTATTTGGAGTTTGCGATATACATGCTTTACTTTTATAAAACTTTAATAAGTTTATGATATTTACTTATTAACAACATTAATTCACGTGTTTTAAAGCTATTAATGTCAAATGTCGGACCAAGAAGTTCAGAGATTTTGTCGAGTCTTTTATACATTGTATTACGATGTATGAAAAGTTTGTCTACGGTCTTATTAATATTAAAATTATTATTTATTAGCTCGATAAGGGAAGAAAGCAAATCAGTATTGTTTTGTTTATCATAGTTTTCAAGAACTAGGAAAGTTCTGCTATAAAAATTCTGAAAGATCGGGTGTTCCAAACTATCCAAAACTAAACTGCTTACAGCATAATCTATGTAAAAACAAATAGGATTTGTGCTATGTAGCATATTGCCCATAGATAATGCAAGATTAGTTTGTATTGCTGATATATATAATTCGCTTAGCTGGGAAAATTCAAGACTTACTCCAATTAAAAAATTATTACAATTTGTTGTGGATTTTATTGTATAATGCAAATCGGATACAAATGAATAATAATTATTGTAGCCCAATGTACTATTGTCAAATTTACACAAGAAATACCACTTATTGTTATTGTCATGAAAAAACAAAATGTTTTTCGAACGACAATAATCTTTTATATAGTTAATGATATGGTCTATATTTTGCAGCACAGTTATTTTTGTGAAATTGCATTGGCAAAGTATAAGTTTTGTTTTAAATGATAAGCCAAAATAATCGCAAGTTTCTCTAATAAGTGAATTGTCTGATACAGTACCATTAACAATTCCTATAAATAATTGCTCAATATGTTCAAATTCGGAAGGTACTAACTTCTTGTTTTTTAATGATAAAATATAATCATTTGCAGGCTGCATTATTTCTCGATACATCATATATTGCGGAATACAAACAATTGGAAACTGGTTCTTGTTACATAAACTTATGATAGCTTGCGGAAGTTTCTTAAGATGTTTTCCAAGTTTAATTCCTATTCCGGAGACGTTTTTTTTTATAAGATTATTTACAAAATCATATGCGGTATTTGGGTCTCCTGATAAAAAATAACCGGTTGTTATAATAAAGTCACCTTCTTTAACCCAGTTAGTTCCTTCTATAATCTCGACTACATCCACATAGTTAATGATACGATCTTTTCCGCTGCTTCCGGCAACTAAATAAATGTCGGGGTAAAATTCAAGCAATTGCGAGACCTTCATAATATACTCCAATGTTTTAAGTTTATTTTAGTAGTATTAAAAATAATGTTATATAACAAATATATTATATGTGCATGTTGCACATTTTGCAAGCAAAATAGTATATAGAAATTAATGATAACGTTATATATAATGTATAATAGAGTTAAAATAAAAAATTTAAGTATATTAAGGAGTAGAAAATGTTAAAAGCAAAAAAAGAGAAACACCGTCATATTAAGGTACCCCATACTTTTGTAATTCTATTTTTTCTTGTTTTAGTGGCATCTATTCTTACATGGATTGTATCACCGGGTCAATATGAGTATGAACAAGTAGATGTAAATGGTACAATACGTAATCTGGTTGTACCGGGGTCATTTCACTATATTGAAAGGTCAGAAGCGGTACAAACAGGAATTATAGGTTTTGCCAGTTCTTTTCATCGTGGATGCATAGCTGCATCTGAAATTGTAATGTTGATTTTTATTGTAAACGGTGCATTTTCAATGGTCATAAAAACCAACGCATTTCATTCGTTGTTAGGCAGTATGATGCGGATATTTAGGGGTAAAGAAAAATTGCTTATTACGGCTTTTTTCTTTATATTTGCTATTGGATCTTCATTATTCGGTATGCTTAATGAATATAACGGACTTATTCCGGTTATGGTTGGTCTGGGAGTTGCATTAGGATATGATCCTATCGTAGGCCTTTCAATTGTTGCATTAGGTTCATATATTGGTTTTGCCGGTTCTATTATGAATCCATATACAGTAGTAGTTTCCCAAAGTATAGCAGGAGTTCCGCTTTATTCCGCGTCATGGTTTAGAATCCTTAGTTTTATTATATTCTGTTCAATTTCATTACTTTATATGTTTAATTATATGAACAAAATAAAAAAAGACTCATCAAAATGCATTATGTCACCGGATGAAAGTGAATTTGCTTTTAAAGAGGAAGAACTAATAAATTTAGAAATGACGGGTCGTCATAAAGTTATCTTATTAGGTATTTTAGTTGCTTTAGGATTTATTATATATGGTGCCATTACAGCTGGTTGGGGCTCAATACAACTTACCGGTGTGTTTTTATTGCTAGGTATTTTTGCGGCACTTGTTGACCGTTGGAGCCCTGATAGAATCGCGGAAGAGTTTATTGAAGGATGTAAGTCGGTTATGTTTGGAGCTCTTATTACGGGTATTGCAAGGGCAACACTTGTTGTAATGCAAGATGGTATGATAGTAGATACAATAATTAACTTCTTGGCTTCAGGCTTAAATAATCTGCCATCCTGGCTTTCAGCTCAAGGAATGCTTCTTATTAATACTTTAATTAACTTTTTCATTCCTTCCGGTTCCGGACAGGCTGCAACAGTTATTCCGATATTTGCACCTTTAGGAGACCTTTTAGGTGTAAGCCGCCAAGTAGTTTGTCTTGCATTCCAATTTGGAGATGGATTTTCAAATCTGCTGTGGCCTACATGTGGGGTTGCAGTTGTATGTGGTTTAGGTGGAGTTCCTATTCAAAAGTGGTGGAAATTTTTTATTCCGTTATTTGGAATTCTATATGTTGCTCAAGTAATATTAATTTTAATAGCAGTTATAATTGGACTTTAAAGATTTTTTTTAAATATATTATGTCAGAAATGGGAGTGATA
>ENA-UOOR01002877-UOOR01002877.1-fermentation-metagenome-genome-assembly--contig:-NODE-2877-length-16342-cov-8.035243_pt1 | contig 16342 bp, 15 predicted proteins | sample MGYA00245780_ERZ724029 | MGnify/ENA primary metagenome ERZ724029 (study PRJEB28704, sample SAMN03018315) | fermentation metagenome | biome: anthropogenic terrestrial biome; feature: soil; material... | reverse complement strand
CACTTAAATTTTGCGCACTATGGTGTATGATTTATTCCTTGCAAACTACAGGCAATGGTGATATACTATCATAGAACAAATTTTATCCTTGCTCTATAAATATATATAGAGCCGATAGTCCATGAGGAGGTGAAACACATGAGAAAATATGAAGCGATGCTAATCTTTTTTCCTAGCCTAGAAGAAGAGAAAAGAAATCAACTTTTAGATAGATTTAAAGGAATAATCGAAGCTGACGGTTCTATTTCAAATGTTGATGAATGGGGTATAAGAAAGCTCGCATACCTAATTGAAGACATAAAAGAAGGTTATTATGTATTAATCAACTTTGAAGGGACACCGGAAGTTATAAAAGAAATTGACAGAGTTGCAAGAATTTCTGACGGAATTATGAGACATATGATCATTAAACAAGATTAATAGTCATAGGGTGGTGAGATTTCATGAATAATGTTGTTTTAATTGGAAGATTGACAAGAGACCCGGAATTAAGATATATTCCTACAGGAACGGCAGTGTCAACATTTACTATTGCTGTAGATAAATCAATATCCAGAGAAAAAAAGCAAGAGATGGAGTCCAAAAATCAACCTACAGCAGATTTTATAAGAATTGTAGTTTGGGGAAAACAAGCTGAAAATTGTGCTAATTATTTAACCAAGGGAAGTCAAGTTGGCGTTCAAGGCAGGATTCAAACCGGCAGCTATGATGATAAAGATGGAAACAGAAGATATACTACAGATATAGTAGCAAACAGTGTTGAATTCCTTGGAAGTGCGGGTGCTGCAAATAGAACACCTCAGTACAATGAACCTGATATGGATTTTTCTGATATTGAAGGTTTTCATCCTACAGACAACAATGACGATATTCCATTTTAGAAGGAGGGAAAAAGCATGCAAAGAAGATATAAAACAAGAAAAAGAGTATGTGCATTTTGTGCCGATAAATCAAATCATATAGATTATAAAGATGTAAGTAAGCTTAAAAAATATATTACTGAAAGAGGAAAAATTCTTCCGAGAAGAATTTCAGGCAATTGCTCAAAACATCAAAGGGAACTTACTACAGCTATCAAAAGAGCAAGACAAGTAGCATTGTTACCATATAGTGCAGACTAAGAGAGGATACCCTCTCTTTTTTTATGCAATAAATATAATTAAGTATAAAAACAGGAAGTTGGAATAGAACTCCAACTTCCTGTTAGATATTTAGCTAAAGTAGCTTTTATTCTACATTTGTCAAATTTAGAAGATTTGTTAATATTACTTTTCCGTCTAAATTTTGGTCGTTATATTGTTCCGGATGGAATTGAACTCCATATAAATTTTTATTTTTGTGTTTCATCGCCTGAATCTTGCACATTTCAGTGGAAGCCAATAATTCAAAATTATCCGGGATGCTCTTTACTTCATCTCTGTGCAATTCATAACAACGGAATTTATTATCCAAATCTTTAAATAATGGTGCATTTTTTATAATTTCTATATCTTGAAAACTTGTTTCCCGTATAGTCTCTTCGTCTTCAGATGTTTCTACCATTTTACCAAAGGTTGCGCCATATGCTATTGCCATTAATTGATGCCCTGCACAAACTCCAATAGTAGGAATTGCAGTGTTTTGGAACATTTTTAATTCTGCATCATAATCTTTTAATATCTCTTCTATTGTCCAATCATAGGTTACTCTGCCTGTAGCATAAATTAGATCAGGATTTATCTCATCTAAACTTTCTTTTGATATTTCGCTATGATGAATGACAACAAATTTAGTTTCTTCAATTTTGGATATTGCTTCCTTTATTATGGGAATCCAACCAAAATCATCTTTATCCTTCTCATTGTTAATAATTAAAATTTTTTTCATTTAGCTCTCCTTTCGAGTATAATCGGTTTGTTTTTAAACACGTATTTTTCCTTGATTGTCTAAACTCCACCAATAATCGTTACTTGTCTTGAAAACTTCTTTACTCATTATCATCATAACGATTAGATTAATAAACATTACTATTGCCAGGAAGAAGTCTGTCATATCCCAAATTTGTTGCAGTCCACCAATTCCACCTATAAATGTAAAGACTAAAAATATATATCTGTAAATCTTTGCTTTACTTGCTGACATGATACAGCTAAGTTGGGATTCTCCGATATATCCAAGTCCAATTACTGTGGTATAGGAAAATAGTATAGTAGCAATACCGACAAATAGGCCAAAAATGTTCAGAGTCTTCGCAAAAGCTTGGGTTACTAATATTGCAGCATTTCCGTCAGGAGTAAATACTCCGCTGGTAAGGATGGCAAGTCCTGATACCGTACAGATAATAGTAACTAAAAATATTTCTGTAATTGCATAGATAGCTTGGTCTACAGGGTTCTTGACCTTTGCAGGAGCATGTGAAACGGTAAAAACAGCTTGCCCCGAACCGGAAACAAAGAATCCTCTGGCAATACCATATTGTGAGGCTTGTTTTATTCCATATCCGAGGACACCGCCGCCTACTGCTACCGGACTTGTAAATCCTTTGAATATAAGTTTAAATGCAGGAATGATGTTCTGAGCATTTGCGATGATTACGATAAAGCCGGCTATCAAATAAAATCCTGACATAAACGGGACAAGTTTCTCCGCAACAGACCCGAGTCTTTTAATCCCGCCTATTAGGACGATACCGGCTAATATTACAATGATTATTGAGAAAACGGATCTTGATATCCCTGTTCCCGGGATAATATTTATAATATTTTCAACTATTACATTTGACTGTACCATAGTACTGGTAAGACATACAAGAACCATAAGTATAGTTAGTATTTCACCTACGTAAGGGACTTTTAATCCTTTTTTTACATATAATGCGGGACCGCCTACATAATCTCCGTCATCAGTTTTTTCTCTATATTTTATTATTAAAATGATTTCCGCATATTTAATAATCATTCCGATAATAGCAGCAATCCACATCCAAAGCAATGCGCCGGGGCCTCCTGACAAAACAGCGGAAGCTACACCGACGATACTTCCCATTCCTATAACAGAAGCAAGAGAAGTAAAAAGGGATTGTGATGAAGTCAATATACCTTCAGCATCATTGTCTTCATCTTTTCCGGCAGCGCTTTTGATGGTTTTTTTCAAAATATAGCCAAATTTCTTAATATGAACAAATTTTGTACCTACTGTTAAATAAATTCCAATAATAGTTAAAGAAATCAATGCAAATGGACCCCATAAAAAACCGTTTGCAGCCCCAACCCATTGAACTAATTTATCTAGCATTTAAATACCACCTTTCTATTAGATATATAGAATCAATCAAATATTATCATAAAGGTAATATTTGATTGTTCCATTAAAAAAGCATCAAATAATAATATGTGATGGAGTTTATAAAATTAAAAAATTTGACATTATTATCTGGCTTGATATGCTCTTTCCCATAGATTCAACTTAGTACCTATGCCTTTTTTGAGAGCGTTTTGGTAAATTCTATATCCCCAAGCCACATCATAAACAGGTTGTCCGCCTAATCCAAATATTATTATATCATCTTCTGATTTTCTTGCTTGAACCTTTCCATTGATTACATCTCCGATGTTTATTATTTTTTCATCTGTCATTCTGCCTTCATGAATCCAATCTAAGAATAGTCTTCCCAGTACTCCCATTGCAAGGTTGTTGTATGGGTATTCATCCTCATCTAATACTTCCTCATACATTTTCCAATTGTCTACTATTAATCTTATATTTTCTATTGTATGGTTCGGATCAAAATTACCACTTGATGACGCTGTAATTAACAAGCCCGGTTTCATCCATTCTTTTTCAATTCTTGGATTTGCTTCCCCGGATGTTGCAAGGTTTACGATATCGCTATTTCTTACAGCTTCTTCTTGAGAATCTACTATTACTACTTCTAAGTTTGGATATTCGCTTTCAATTCTTTGCTTTAATGTTTCTGCAGTTGGGCTATATACATCGTAAATTTTTACTTTTTCAGCTTTTGCAGCAGCATCTAATATCGCTTCAGCAGTTGAAGTTCCTATGGATCCTGCACCTAATAATCCAATTACTTTTGAATCTGGTTTTGCTAAGTATCTCACCCCAACGCCTGGAATTGCTCCTGTTCGCCATGCGCTTAATAAATTTGCAGACATATATGCCATTGGTGCTCCAGTATCAGCATCATTTAAAGTCATCATAAGTATTGATCTGGGAAGCTCTTTTGGAATATTGTCTAAATTTGATCCATACCATTTGCAGCCGGCAACTCTATAATCTCCGCCTAAATATGCTGGCATTGCGCAAAATCTTCTGTCCGGACCGTTTTTTGGCATTCCTTCATGCTCGGGTTCATCTGGGAAACTAACTACGATGCCATGGGAATTGTCATGTTTTCCACCCATTACATAGTCTCCTGAACTTAGAAGTTTAAGAACTTCAGTCATTTCATTAATACATTGGTGCATATCTAGTACGCCTGCATCAATCATATCTTGTTCATTTAAGTATAAAAAGTCTACCCTAGGTGTTTTCACACTTTACTCCTCCTTATTTAGCTAGTAAAATATTTTTATTATGCTTTTCATAAACTGATAAAGTTAAGGTATAATCACCTCCATGCAATATAAAATAAAACCCTTATGTATTAAATAATATAAATATGTATTATGTAGTACATTATACATATAGTATCATATATTTCATAGATTGCAATACCTTTTTCTAAAATTTTTGAAATAAGGTTTTTATTATGGTATAATCTGACTAAATATAGGATAAGTTTGGCGGGAATGGGTGAAAAAGTGGAAAATATAATAAAGATTATATATAAAAAATATGACGGGTTTACAAATTCTAAGAAGCTCATTGCGGATTATATTCTAAATAATTTTAATAATATCGTATATGATACATTGAGTACCTTAGCTCAGAAAATAGGTGTCAGTACAACTTCTATTATCAGATTTGCTAAAGACTTAGGCTTTGACGGATATTCAGAACTTCAGGAGAGCATAAGAGATTATACGAGATCAGATGATCCATTTAACGTAGTAAAAAATTTTAAGGAGCTCGAAAATGAAAATCTTGCTGAGCTCTTTGAGAATTCTTTAAAAAAGGACATAGAAAATTTGAATAAAACAATTCATTCTATAAGTAAGGAAGACTTAGAAAAATCAATTGATCTATTGGCAAATTCAAGAAAGGTCTATGTAATAGGCTATAACGATTCTTTTACTTTGGCATATTATATGGCTTTGCGGTTAAGTCAGGTTAGAGAAAGCGTTCATTTACTGCAATCAGTTGGGAATATGAATCCTATGGAGTTGGCTACATCAAATGATAAGGATTTAATGCTGGCATTTTTATTTCCCATGTATTCTTTAAATACAATCAATATCATAAACAAGGCAAAGCAAAATGGCACCAAGGTGTTGATTGTAACAAGCAATGATGCCACAAGGATAAAACATTTAGGTGATGTATTGTTGCCTACCTATGTTTATGGATTGGGAGTCAGAGAATCTCTTATAGCGGCTGTATCATTAAGTGATTATTTGGCAAGTGCAGTTGCATTGGTGAATCCGGATGAGTCCAGAAAATTAATTACTTATGCAGATAGAATTTATCAAACGGGATATTATTTAGACAGTAATTAGATTGTTTGCTACACTTGTTAAATTGACAAAACTCACTACAGCATATCGGCACTTTCGAGGATTTTTTTGCCCTGTGATACAGCTTCCCTGTACAGGGTTTTATTTTTCATATTAATTTCACCATAGGTTTTTAAGCAGTTAATTACAATGTTACAGGAATTCATTCTATCAAGAGCGTTTTGAAAAACAGCTTCGCTTATGGGGTCAAAGCTTTTTTCAAAAAACACTTCTGAAGCTAAATCTTGTGCAAGTTGATAATCTATGTCATTTTTATGGAGTATTCCTGTTGCAAAGGGTATTCCTTTTTTTTGCAGAATTCTGTATTCTGCTATGCCCGTTCCCCCTCCTGCTATTACAAAAACTTTTGGCTTGCCTTTTGGGCGTTCCATCTCGAAGCTTCCGAACAGTGGGTTGTAGTTGCCGTTAGACAAATCGTATAGTTGGCTGATAAGCTCTTTTTGGAATATTTCCTCCGGAGTTCCCAGATGGGTGATGTACTCTCCCTTTACACACATGACTAAATCAGATACTTTCTGGGCCATATCCAGCTCATGTAGCGACATGATGACTGTTATATTGCGTTCTTCCGCCAATGTCCTTAAGATACTTAGAAGCTCAAGTTCATAGTGTATGTCCAGAAAGGAGGTTGGTTCGTCAAGGACTATTATTTCAGGTTCCTGGCAAATGGCTCTTGCAAGAAGGATTCTCTGCCTCTGACCGTCACTTATCTCGGTAAAATCCCTATCTCTTAATTCCCAGGCATTTACAAGCTCCATTGCGTTTCTGACTTGGAGGTTATCCTCCTCCGAGAGTATGCCCAGCATGCCGGTATATGGGTAGCGTCCTGTTTCCACTACATCTTTGCAGGTCATAAGCTCTGTTTTCAGCTTGTCGGTCAGCATTACGGAAACCTTTTGCGCCATATCCTTGTTGCTCATGGATTCTATTGATTCACTATCAATGTATATAGTTCCGCAGATACTTTTAAGATGTTTTGTTATACTTTTAAGAATTGTGGATTTACCCGAGCCGTTTGGACCTATGAGCGTCAGTATTTGTCCTTTTTTTAAATTTACTTCAATGTCTTTTATCAGAGGCTTTCCATTATAGCCTACAGTCAGTTTTTTTGTATAAAAAAAATATTCTTTGTTCATTAGTGTACTCTCTTCTTTAGCATAATGTATATTACTATGGGTACTCCAAATATTGAACTAACTGTGCTTACGCTCAGTTCAACAGGAGCAAATAATGTCCTGGCTATTAAGTCACAGCCCAGGCAGAAAACAGAACCGCCCAAGAAGCATATAGGAGTGACAATAAGCGGTTTTGATGTTTTCAAAAAAGATTTTACAAGGTGGGGTACCGCTATACCCACAAAGGATATAGGCCCTGCAAAGGCGGTAACACAGGCACAAAGAAAACTTGAAAGCAATACAAGCATAATACGAAATAGTTTGATATTAATACCCATATTTTTTGCATAGTTTTCCCCAAGCTGGTAAGCGCCTATGGGCTTTGACATAAGAAACACAATCAGAGAAGTTGGCAGTACTACTGAAGCCATTACTCCAACATTCTTCCAAGAAGTTCCGGAGAAGCTGCCAAGAGACCAGTTGTGTAAATTTACTATGTTGGCATCATCTGCAAAGGTAATCATTATGTCTGTAATCGCCGAGCATATATAACCTATCATAACGCCGCAGACAATTAGCATCGACACACTATTAACCTTCCTTGAGATAATCAGAACAAAGCCCATTGAAAGCATGGCACCTGCAAAGGCGGCTATTATTAAGGCGGCAGAATTGACATAGTGATACCTGCTGAGTACCGCAATCATTACCAAGGCTACCATCATTTTTGAGCCGGATGAAATTCCAAGTACGTAGGGTCCTGCAATAGGATTATTGAAAAAGGTTTGAAGCAAAAATCCTGATAAAGCTAATGCGCCGCCCAATATAATACTTGCCATCATTCTCGGAAGGCGTACTTTCCATAGTATGTTGTAATTAGTTTCATTTCCGCTTCCATGAAACAATATGTCGATAATATCCTTTACGGAAACATCTACACTTCCTAATTTAATATTCAATAAAATTAATATCACAAAGAGAGTGATTAATACAATCAGTGTGATAATATACCTTATATAATTTGTATTCTTACTTTTTTCCATTTACTTTTCTCCATCTGTCGCCGACAGTTTGTACATAAAATTTAATTTGGCAAGGTCTTTGTCATCGTTCGTAAGCATACGGTGAATATCCGAAATCATAAGTCCAAACTGTGTGGTTTCCTGAAACATGTTCTTGCTTGTACACCAGACGTTGTCATTTTGAACTGCCTTGAAGTCTTTCAGCAGGCTGTTTTTGCCTATGAGCTCTTCAACAGAAGAAAGCTCTCCATCAATGGTGCTGTTATATATTATAAAGTCCGCATCCTTTGCTGTAGCATAAAATTCTTCCATTTCCAGGGTTACTGTGCTGGTGGCGCTTTCAGAATTTCCCAGGTGGTCAAATATATAATTTCCGCCGGCAAGTTCAATCATCCTTGTTACATAGTCTCCTGATTTTCTGGCAATGGCGTTGCCGGAAGAACTTATATAAAAAAATGCTACTGTTTTATCTGTTTTTTCCTGGGATGCAAGTTGGTCAATATAGCTTGCCTGTTCATCAAAAAGCTGTTTTGCTTCTGATTCCTTTCCTGTTAACAATCCGTAAAGCTTTATCCATTCAGTGCGTCCTAGGGGATGGGATTCATAGCTTGATTGGTCTGTAAGTACAGGTATACCCAATTCCTCCAGTTTATCCTTAACCTCCGGAGTATGATTTATCATCGTGGATTCTATGGCTAATTTGCAATTGTTTGACATTATCATCTCATAGTCGGGAATGTTGTACTTTCCTGCATAAATGATATCACCTGCTTTCATTGCAGCCTTTGCGTTTTCGATATACCAGTCTTCCGCTTTTGTGCCCGAAAGACTGATGGTATCCAGTGAATCCAGAGCGTCAAACAGGCACATGGCTGAAGTAGCGACTAAATAAATGTTGTTAATGGGCTGTCTCAGGATTGTAATGCTCTTATCCAAGTTTGTTGGAATATCTTTCCCTTCCGGAACAATCAGGTACCTGCTGCCGTCAGATATAGATATAAGAGCATAACCCTCCTTGTAGTAATCTACACTGAAGTTTTTCGCATATTTAAGCTCCATGCTTCCTTCGGTATGCAATTGATTTCCCAAAAATTTTTCATTTTTATCCATGTCCTGACTGCATCCTGAAAGCAAAGAAATTATTATAATAACCATAGCTGTTAACATGTATCTTTTTTTAATCATAAAAGCACCTTTTTCTTTATTTTGATTTAAGTGTAGCCGAATCAAATCTAAGAGTGTAATCTATATCGTGGGGGGTACTCATGGCCACTGTTTGAGCGGTTACTTCGATATCTTTGTCCATAGAAACAGGAATTTCAAATGTGGAATTCCCGGTTGTATTAACAGGATAAAAGTAAACTCCATCTATAAGCATGTGCTCGTAACTTTTACTGCTCCATATAATAGTTGCGGTCATTGTACCCCCCGCTGCTGTAATGTCTGCAGGGGATTCTATGCTTGCCCTGCCTGAGCCTCCTGAAAGTATAACTTCTGCGGTGTAGATTCCATCAGGTACAGAATTTTCGGTTATGACTTTTTCAGGGATTGATGATGAGTGGAATACTAAGACACGATCATACCATTTTTCTTTACGAATGCTCCATGCAGCACAATTGATATCCTGATTAAGTGCTTCAACAGGTACTTCGTAGGTGTATTTTCCTTGGGAGTCTTCAACAAAATATATGCATTTATCATCAGTATCAGCAAGAGCTTCTTCTTCTGTTCCCATATATAGCTTCTCATAACCTGTTCCGCTTAGGGTTAAGACCGCTGACATCTCTCCGTTCTTTACGGTGAGCTGTGCATCAATTATTTTGAACATTGAGGAACTGGAGGAAACCTCGATGCTGTAGGTACCGTCTTCAATCTGATTTCCGTAAATGGGTTCTTCTGTTTCTGCTTCTTTTTCCGTATTATCCTCTTGAATATTTTCTTGATCTGTACTTTGTAAAGAATTTTCATCTGTTGCAGGTTTATCGTTTAGAGGAGAGGTATTTTGAATATTACAACCCGTGAGAACTGTTAGAACAATTGATATAGTAAGCATAAAATTCAATATTTTTTTAATTATTTTCATTACTTGATTCTCCTAAATTAAAATTTTTACTGTTTTTTACTGTTAATATATAATATAAGGTTGACTGTATACAGCCAACTCCAATATTTTTATTCAGCTATAGTTTCTCCTGCATGTTTAACGATAAGATTCTGAATTCCTTCATATTGGCCTAGACCCTTTAATACAATTTCGGTTTCAAAACCTTCAGCTTCAAATGTACTCTTCCAAGAATCATCTTCATCTCCTGCCATATCATTGTTTGCATGGTCTCCTGCAACTATCATGAAAGGAAGCAGAACAACCTTTTTTGCACCGGATTCCTTAACAAGAGCTACAATATCATCCAGTGACGGAGTTGCTTCTACAGTACCGATGAAGTAGTTGGAGTGACCGGCATCGGTAAAAAACTGCTGAAGCTTTGCATAAGTAGAGTTTGCTTCATGTTCGGTTCCGTGACCCATGAATATAATTGCAGTTCCTTCTGTGTCATAGGACTTTGTTTCTTCTGTTACTACTGAAATTGCTTCCTTATAGTCTGCATCAGATGAAAGCAGAGTTTTGCCAATTTTAAAGCTTTCGAATTTATCCTTGTATGGATTTACTTCATTAACTACATCATCATATTCGTAACCACTCATTACATGAGTAGGCTGTATCACAACTTCCTTTATGCCATCGGCTACTAGGCGATCCATAGCTTCTGTTACATTGTCAATCTCGATATTGTCACGTTCTTTAAGCTTGTCAATGATAATTTGACTTGTGAATGCTCTGCGGACTTCGTAATCGGGGTAAGCCTTTTGAAGTGCATTTTCAACACCACCGATGGATAATTCTCTGTTGTCGTTATAGCTTGTACCAAAGCTTACCACTAGAAGAACTTTGTCAGATGAATTGCCTGCTGGGGTTTCAGCGGATGAATCTTTAGGGTTTTCTGCCGGCGGACTTGCCTCTTTTGAATCTGTGCTGGAACATCCTGTCATCATTGTAAGAAATAATGACAATACTATTGCAAGGCTCAATAATCTTTTAATTTGTTTTTTCATAATTACTTAACTACTCCTTTGTATTATATTATTTGTCGCTTTCATCGAAGGTGTAAGTACTTTTAGATTAGGCAATAAAAAAGTCTGCACTAAATCTTGCAGACATATACTAAAGTAAACATATCTCATATCCAAAATAGAATAGAAAGGATAAAAAGATATGAATAATGCATTGCCATGGTTATCCGCAAGGCCATGCACCGCACGATTAATGCGGCTGAGAAATAAGTAAGTATTCTGGCTTATCACTTGTGTTTAAAAACAACATAGCCTTGACGCCTTCCCAGAAAATTTTCCAGTGACATAGTCAAAGCATCAGTGAATTACAGCAACGGTCTTGCGTGGGAATTACACCCAACTTCCATAACATATTCTCCCTATTAATTTAATTTCAGTATATCACTATATAGAATATTGTGTCAATATTATTAAAAAATTAAAAAATAAATATAAAGGCTTTTGCATCTTAAATTGCTATGAACTTAAAAATATGATTTATTAACTACGACTATTTAATTATTTTAGGTAAGACTTTTTTACCAAACTAGAGTATAATATTAATAATAGTCAATAAAATTCACATTGCATAAAAATGTCATAGAGGTTGCTTTGATAATCAATTGTGAACTGTGAATTATGAATTGCAATCTAGATTGAGGTGAAATATTTGAAGGATGATAATCAATTAAAAAGAATTATATTAGAAACATTGGGAGTTGCCCTATGTATGATTTTATACACTATAATTGGCTTTTACACTTATCCTATTATTCTAATATTATTTCCTGTTTTGTTTATTGCATATGGAGTTAAAAATGGATCAATTAATAGTATACTTATTATGGCTGTAGTTTCTGTAATTATTGGGCTTACAACGGATATGATGAGTGGGTTATTGTTATTCATAGCATTTGCGCCTATGACCATTATTATTATATATGGCATCAAAAATAGAAGAAAATCAATTGAAATATTGGCGGCTTCTTCTGTAGTCTTTTTCATAATTATGCTTTTAATGATTAGTTATTTACGCGGTGTATCCGGTATTAATATAGCTATTGAATTAGAAAATAATTTAAAAAATATTTTAGATGTTCAGGTTGACATGTTTAAAGACATGGATCTTACCAATTTAGAATTACAAAGGGTAAAAGATCTTCTTGAAAATGCATATAAATATATGCTAATGATAGTACCTTCTATGATTATTATTGCTGCGCTTTTAATTTCTTATATTAATTATTATTTGTCAGCAATATTGCTTAGAAAGATAAATATAGGGGTAGTTAATATCCCCAGATTTTCCAAGTTTAGATTGCCAAATAATATAGTACCTGGTATTTTAATTATGTTTTTAGGAGCATATCTAACTAAAAATATTGAGGGTTTTAACTTTGATGCCATTTTAGCAAATTTAGTATTATTAGTAGGATTTATGATATATATTCAAGGATTATCAGTTATAGATTACTTGATGGCAAAAAAGAAGGTAGCAAATGCCTTTAGAATAGTGTTTTTACTAATTTCTGTTTTCTTTACTCCATTAGTGTCTATAATATCAATATTGGGCTTATTGGATATCTTTATAGACTTCAGAAAGATAAATAAGTTAAAATCCTAATGGGAGGATTACTATGAAAAAAGATATATTTAAATGGTCAGATACAAAGCTATATTTGATAATCATAGGGCTAATGGTGGTGATAATTGCTATATATGAACCTAAATTGGGCTTTATTGGGGCATTGCTTTTAGCATATTTGGTGTATTATGATTTTAGAAAAACTTCAGAAAAGAAAAGAGAGTTAACTAAATATATAGAGGATTTATCAAATGAATTTGATTCCGCAACAAAGCATGCTATTTTTAATATGCCTTTTCCTCTTGTAATAATTGATAAAAATGGTGCAATTACTTGGTATAATACGCCTTTTTTGGAGATGATGGTGGAGGAAGATTTATTAAATGAAAGAATTTATGAATTAATTCCTAATTTTAAACTGGCTGAATTGCTGGAAGCCGGAGATGATACTCCGATAAATATTAAATATGGAGATAATTATTATAAGGTATATTCAAATACAATCGATACTAAAAAGGTGAGTAATCGAAATAAAATTATATTGTTGTACTGGGTTGATAATACAGAATATGTTAAATTAGAAGCAAAGTATAAAGGTGAAAACACCGTAATCGGTCTAATTTATGTTGATAATTATGATGAGGTAAAAGGCTCTACGCCTGATATAAATAAGCCATTGGTATTGGCTGAGATAGATAAGAGAATTGCATCATATTTTACCAGGTATGGGGGACTAGTAAGAAAATATGAAAATGACAAATACCTTGTAATTATGAATTATTTCGCTTTAGAAAGTATCAAATCAAAAAAATTTGATATTCTGGATCAAATGAAGGAATTGAATATAGGAAATACAATACCTATTACGTTGAGTATGGGTGTTTGTGCAACTGAAAACAACATAATTGAGTCCTATGATAATGCCAAGGGAGCTATTGATATTGCCTTGGGTAGAGGAGGAGATCAAGCTGTATTAAAATCAGGTCCGTCATTTGAATACTTTGGAGGTAAATCAAAAGCTCTAGAGAAAAGAAATAAGGTAAAATCCAGGGTTATCGCATATGCTCTAAGGCAGTTAATCGACCAAGCAGAAAATGTATTTGTTATGGGTCATAAAAATCCTGATATGGACTCCTTTGGTTCTGGTATTGGTATTTTAAGAGCTATTGACAATAGGAACAAAGAAGGCTATTTGGTTTTGAATGGTGAAAATCCTTCAATTAAAAATATTTATGATAAACTAAGAAAAGAACAGCCCGATTTATTGGAAAAGATTATAACAACTGAAGAGGCATTGGAAATAATAAATAAAGATTCGCTTTTGATAGTGGTAGATAATCACAAACCTTCATTTACGGAAGCTCCCGAGCTATTAGATATAGCAGATAAGGCGGTTGTTATAGATCATCATAGAAGAGGGACGGAATTTGTGAAAGACCCTGTTCTTACTTACTTGGAACCATATGCATCATCTGCAAGTGAGTTGGTTACGGAGGTATTATCATATATGAGCGAAGATTTAAACCTTACAAAATTTGAGGCTGAAGCTTTGCTGGCGGGGATTACTGTAGATACTAAGAATTTTAGCTATCAGACCGGTGTAAGGACGTTTGAGGCAGCATCCATTTTAAAGAGAGTCGGAGCCGATACTACTACTGTAAGACAGTTGTTCCGTGATAACTTCAATACATTTATAAGTAAAGCTGAAGTCATACAATCTACAAGATTAATTTTGGATAGAATTGCAATTGGAAAATTGGATAAGGAAATGGAGGATTCAGTTCTTATTGCAGCTCAAGCTGCTGATGAATTACTGGATATCAATGGGGTTGAGGCATCTTTTGTTTTAACAAGAGTCAATGATAGAATTCATATTTCCGGAAGATCTTTAGGGGATATAAGCGTACAGCTCATATTAGAAAGGCTTGGAGGCGGTGGACATCTGACAAGTGCAGGTACGCAGATTTCAGGTATGAGCATGGAAGAAGCTGAAGAGATGTTAATTGATAAAATAGAGGAATTTTTAGAGGAAGGTGAAAAAAAATGAAGGTAATTCTTTTAAAGGATGTTAAAGGATTGGGTAAAGAAGGAGCATTGGTCAATGCCAAAGATGGTTATGCAAGGAACTTCCTTTTTCCTAGGAATTTAGCAATAGAGGCTACTTCAGGGAATTTAGCAAAATGGGAAGAAGATAGGAAAAAAGAAAAAATCCAAAAACAAAAAGAACAGAATCAAGCATTGGAATTGAAAAAAAACATAGAGGGTTTGACTGTAAATATTAAGGCTAAAGGTGGGACAGGCGGAAGATTATTTGGTTCAATTACTTCCAATGATATTGCTGAAGCTTTAAGGAAAGAGCATAAAATAGATGTTGATAAGAGAAAAATTGAAATGAAAGAAAATATCAAAAATACCGGAATCACTGAAGTTGATGTAAGGGTATATGCGGAGATTACAGCAAAACTAAAGGTTAATGTGACGGTTGAATAGTGGAGGTGATTGAAATAGAAGCTATAATGGGAAGAATTCCTCCCAATAGTATTGAAGCGGAACAATCCGTCTTGGGAGCAATGATAATTGATAAGGAAGCAATCAACTCAGCTTTGGAAATTATTAAACCGGAGGATTTTTATAAAGAAGCGAATAGAGAAATTTTCGAAACTATGATAGTATTATTTAATAAAAATGAGCCTGTTGATTTAATAACTTTATCCGAGGAATTGAAAAGAAGAGGTACTTTAGACAATATTGGTGGAGTTACTTATCTTGCAAATCTTTCCAGCAGTATTGCCACTACAGCAAATATTAAATATTATTGCAAAATAGTTCAGGAAAAATCTATTTTAAGACGGCTGATTAAATCAAGCGATGATATTATGGGCAAAGCATTTGAAGATACGGAAGAAGTAAGTGCAATTATAGAGCTTGCCGAAAGGAATATATTTGATATAACTCAAGGCAGTCATAGAGAAGGGTTTTCTCCTATTAGTGAGGTACTATTAAATAGTTTTGCTCAAATAGAAGAAAGGGCTGCAAACAAAGGAAGACTAACCGGACTTGAAACCGGATTTATAGATTTGGATAACAAATTATCCGGGTTACAAAAATCTGATTTGATATTATTGGCTGCAAGGCCGTCTATGGGTAAAACAGCACTTGGTATAAATATAGCAACTCACAGCGCATTGAAGTCAAATGCTAAGGTGGCGATTTTCTCGCTTGAAATGAGCAAGGAACAATTGGTTCAAAGAGTTATAAGCGCAACCTCACATGTGGATTTACAGAAAATAATAAGTGGCAATTTAGGTGATGATGAATGGATGAAGGTAGTGGATTCTATGGGACCTCTATCTCAAATGAATATATTCATAGATGATACTGCCGGAATATCTTTAATGGAAATGAAGGCAAAATGCAGGAGACTAAAAATAGAAAAGGGATTGGACTTAATTTTAGTTGACTATTTACAATTGATGCAATTGGAAGGCAGACAAGAGAGCAGACAGCAGGAAATCTCAGCTATATCCAGAGGATTAAAAGCGTTGGCAAAGGAAATGGAGTGTCCTGTAATTGCATTATCTCAGCTTTCCCGTGCTCCTGAATTGAGGTCTGATCACAGACCTATACTTTCTGACTTAAGGGAATCCGGCGCCATAGAACAGGATGCTGATGTTGTGCTGTTCTTATATAGAGATGAATATTACAACAAAGAAACCGAGCTTAAAAATATAGGTGAACTCATCATAGCTAAGCATAGGAACGGTCCTACCGGAAGTATAGAGTTGGTATGGAAAGGCGAATATACGAAATTTTTAAATAAGGAAAATTACAAATTACCAA
>ENA-UOOR01002876-UOOR01002876.1-fermentation-metagenome-genome-assembly--contig:-NODE-2876-length-16347-cov-7.657992_pt1 | contig 16347 bp, 8 predicted proteins | sample MGYA00245780_ERZ724029 | MGnify/ENA primary metagenome ERZ724029 (study PRJEB28704, sample SAMN03018315) | fermentation metagenome | biome: anthropogenic terrestrial biome; feature: soil; material... | reverse complement strand
GAGGTTAAATTCACCCCATTTTTTTTGTACTTGTCAATAAGTTCTTTTAAAAACTTAGGAGCCTTTTCACTGAAATAATCCATCTCGGGAGTCTCATATTCCAAAACGACCATTACTCTGCTGTATCCCTTCCACTGCTCTCCACCATCGGAATAAACCCTAAGTTTCCTAGCTGGATTGATCATCCCTTCGGAGGAGTCCTCAACCCCGTATGCTTCACCTGCAATATCAATCGTGTCGCCTGCTTCATATTTTACCCCTTTAATTTCAACAATATCATCTGGATTCACAGCAATCATATTGGAGGAATGAATAGGGTTCTCCTTAAATGCATATGCTTTGATGTTTTTCAGTTGAATCCTGAATTTCCCTTTGTTGTTTGTCCAATAGAGTTGCTGCCACATAGAAAGAGTGAATGATCCATCAGAAGGGTTCATCATATCCACTTTGTAACCAAGCCATCTGCCAGATTCATCCGTTTGATTCTTGTAGGCGGGACCCAGCTCAAGTGGGCTCAACAAACTTAGACAAATTCCCATGTCATATTTTTTGGCAAAATCGCTAATGAATTTTATCATCTCAATATACTTATCCATATCGGGAGTTAAAAGCCTTTCTGTACCCGCCTGCGGACGATATTGCCTGAAAAATTCGTCAAAAGCGATGGTTAACTCTTTATCACCACGTCGCTTACCATCTTCACAAACATCACGAAGACTCCGTATCGAACTATTATAGCCTGTCGACATGTCTATTTTCTTATCCGGATCCATCAAATCATAAAGCTGTTGATCACTGGTAAGAATAATTACCGCTGACTCTGCCGGTATTGCAAACAACAAACTCAGTAACAGGGCCAATAAAGTTTTATTCATCATCATTTTATTTATATATTCAAACGTTAAAATAAATCAAAAATTATCCTATTTTTCAGTGTATGCAAAGGAGTATCTACAATGTAGATCTTCCCAATCACATGATATCTCTTATGAGGCTCTGCATCAACAGGTTTTAGATTCAAACCCAGTTTGTCATTCGTTTTAAATACGCCAATGGCATTTTTAAATGACAAAACATATTTCAAATCATTCTCCATAGATAACACAACTGCCTGTATATTGGTGAATTCATTTGAATCGATATTGTCTGTTAGCTCTTTCCAATTGCCATCTTCAAGAATTGAAAAAACAGCATTTTCCAGATTCAAATCTGAAAGATCAAAAACAAATTTTGGAGAAGAGTGCTGCATACCTGACTCATCATTTTGCCACCAATATTCTAAATCAACATAGTCCTCATTTGGAGTTAATCTCCCTCCTCTTTTCCATTTACTCATTTGTTCAGTAAACCAAATGGACTCACCCTCACTTTTGTTCCATATCATTTTAGTTGCTTCATCATTGGTGCCTATGAAAGTCTTGGCAGGAAGGTCCAGCTTTATTGATTGAGCATTTTTGTTGATGGCTATCTGATTTAGATCCTCTTTGATATTTAGAGTTATCTTGGGAACCTCTTTTTCTATGTTCCCTATGGTCACTTTTATCTTCTGTTCAGAAAGCCCTGAAGGTACCAGAAACACCGTACCAAATGTCCCGTATTGGTCACAGAAAAGCTGATAACCATCATATTGGGTGTTTCTATTGTGGTATAATTCTCTCCATTTACCATCCTCATTGACATAGATATGGGGATTCCTCCATTTTGTAAACCCTTCGATAATGACGGGTATCAGGTTCTTGCCTCCTGTTATGGTGAACTCGGCTTTGTTATCAATAGCCTTTACTTTGATCGGAAAATCGGTGATGATCTCTCCCTGATCGATGGAAACTATTTCAGGAGCATTTTCTGCATCATATTTTGTCACCATTTCAGGACTTTTGGTGTCGTATGTTGCACCATAAGGCAGCCAGTAGCCCTCAATTTCAACAATATCTCCCTTATTTAAAACCACTTCATCTTTATCAGATACAAGCAGTAGACGTGTGTCCATTTCTTTATCATTAAAAACATTGTTGTATTGCCCCAATTGTACGGAGGCTGCAGGTATCAGACCATTGCTGGCAGAAAAACTCTTGACAACAATTGCGTTGGAACCTCTTTTTTGTATTGTATCGCCATAAATGGCAAGAAAGAAGTTTTCTGTGGGTAAAGAGATGCCTTTTATCGGAAAAGGCCTGTCGGTTAATAGAATTTCGGAGACACCCGTTGCCGCAAATCGATCGTAACGCAACGTTTGGATTCTAGAGGTGATGTTCAGAAATCTTAGATTTGCTTTTGCATCGTTGATTGTGAGCGGCTCAAGCACTTCATATTTTGCTTTAAAATAACTACGCGTTTCATCACTCTGAGGTGTTTCAAAGATTTCTATTGTCTCTTTTATTTTCCCGTCGGCTGTGATGTAATGCAAGACAATATCGTACCAGTTAGGACCTGTATTTCTATATGTAGTGCCTTTGTATACTGAGTGAATCCATTGATTACCATCGAAATAAGAGAGGTAACTGTGTCCTGCAAGATTATCGTGTTGTGGTTGACCGGCCCAAAAACAATCCTGACTCATCGCTCTGAAATCTGCAATGGCAACCCCTCCCAGACCGGCAAATTTGAAAGGTACGTAACAAGTGGTCTCGGTAACGCCTGTTGAACTGTGAAAATAATCCATCCAAGCACCTAGAGATGACCAATGCTTCGTCATGTGTCGCCCCCAGTTTTGGAACAAATGCAAAGATGTTAAAGTGTGACTTTCGTTTGGTTCCAGATATAACGGGAAAAAGGTTTCACTAAATGGAATATCTGTTGGGTTGTAAAAGGGTTCCTCTTTCTCGCCACCAAAATTTTTGGATACTTGCACCAAAATTGGAATAGGATGTCCCAGGCTATCTAGTACAATTCCCCCTTCGGTTATCTGTCCTCCGTCTGATGATTCATGGCAGATGTAAATCTTTCTTTTAGTATCGTCGTTTTTAACCGAGAATATAGCGGTCTCATACATATTCGGACATTCATAAAATTTTTCCTGAAACCCACCATTGGTATGTGTTCCCACCACATAGCATCCGCGTTTTTTGTCATATTTCACCGGATCAACTCCTTCTATCAAGACAAAAGCATCATCTGAGAGGGGGGAAGTTTCACCAAACATAGGGAATGAATATTCCTGAATTGTATCGATTTCAAATGGAGACAATCCGAAGGAGTGAGAGGTTATACCTCCAATGTTCATCTTAGCCCCCTCAATGCCTTTCTTTCCATGCCATGTAACGGATGCTAAAATTTTTTCGGGATAGCAATATAGTGTTACGTCACCCTTTATAGGAATTACCTCCCCATTTTCTTTCGCAACCTGCACATCGAACCAATGAATTTCACAATAATAGGGCCCCCTTCTGTATAGATTGATCCTCGACTCTCCCTTAAAATATTCAGTTGAATATCTTTCTCCATCGTTGCTTTCTAAATCAATACTTAACCATGTAGATCCTTTGTTCTTGTCTTTGAGAAGATGTGGGGTAATGAGTTGTCCCACCAGATTATATTCCTCTGCTTTTATTTCAAATGCTGTTCTGGAAGAGTCGGTGTAGAATACTTCAAGAGCAGGTCGTTGTTCGAGTATCTGATATTGAAAGTCCTCTTCCCAAATTTTCTTATCCTTCTCATACGGTGAAGAACATGAAAACAGCAATGTCGTTAGTACTATAAACAACGGTAAAAGATGTTGAATTTTATTTTTCATAACTACTTCTAATTGGGGAGAATCAAACATTTTATTTTTTAGACAACCTTAGCCCTCTTATATAAAGCGGGGCATCGCTTAGTTTATCTATGTCTAATCGCATCACATTGCCAGCAACACCTGCATTGGGATAATTCACAAATATTTTATTCGCAATTACATCTGTCAGATCAACATGTGCACTGGTCCATTCGGCTGATGCAGGGAATGCCATCGAATGTGTTTCATCACCACCTCTAACCAACCAAAATATTTGAAGACTGAAATTAAAATCACATTTATATTCGAAGTATAGTTGATTGTCATCAACGGTCAACTCAACTTCTCTGGGCTCAGACTGCATGTTGCAATCTCCCGGGTCACTTATGGGCCAGAACATGTAGGTGTTCCCGCCATAGGTACGTATTTCAGTTAAATCTTCAAACTTTTTTATTTGCGTTGGTGCTCTATTGGCAAAACGGAAGAAGAAAGAACTAGCCAATTTACTTTCTTCAGCATTGCGGCTTCGAAGTTGTATATCGCTGATTTCCACTGTTACATTGGGCTTATCTCCAAAAACCAAATTGATGGATGATCCCAATCCACCCCATCCGGATGCAGACATAAGAACCCCTAAGTCGAAAGTGTAGACTTTCCACTCATTCGTTTTCTCAATCTTCCACATCTTTGATTGTGAATTTTCTTTCTTTACATCCAATTTGATGAATGGCTCAATATCCTCAGACGCCTTATACTTGAATGTCAATATCGGACCCGGCACATCTCCCAGCACTCTGTTCGTAATGATTGTTGGTGAAGATCCCTGTGTAACGAGCTTATAGCTTTTGAACTTTTCGTTTTCTGCAACTATCTCAGTAAGATCTACTTCACTCTGCTTAGCAATGAGCATATATCCACCGTTGTCAGTCACATCAATTTCCCAGGTATCCCTACCATAGATATCCTCAAATGTAAGTGTTTGTGGTGTTCCTTCTTCACAAGAGAGAAATAGTAATACCGCAAATAGTACATTGAGTGTAAATATAATATGCTTTTTCATACTGTTTTATTTATTTGACAATGATTAGAAATCCATTTGAGACCTCATTTCCGTCCAAATCTTTAACAACCAATCTTAATTCTGTATCCTCCGTTGGGGTCAGCACACCTTCAACCGTTTCCTTTAAAGAGTTGGTTAGTCCTCCCACCAACTGCTCAGAAGGTGTTTTGATTGTTTCAGATAAAACGTCATATATTACTAGCTTCACATCTGCAATAGTGGTGAAGGCTTCTATTTCGAAACGATAGGTAACCCTATCTCCATTTTTTACTTCTACTGCCCCATCATTTTTAGAAACATCCTCTCCATTTACAAAAACCTTTATAATGGGAGGTGAGGCAACATCATCACTGCAGCTACACCACATAAATAACAGTGACAAGAATATAGTTATGACACTAATGTTTTTCATATCTTCTATTTTAAAACTTTTTTCATTATTATCACTTCTAATGTAATGGTCTGATTGTTTGAAATCGATTCAGCCTTTCTGTCAATTGCTTTCACGTGTATCAAGCCATAACGATTGTCTTGAGTCTGAAAGGAAATCATATCACCTGTCTGAATGGCTGGTGCAATTTTCCCTGAACTGAAATCCAGTGTAGAAGGATAGCTACTTGCACTATCAAAAAGATTTTTCAGTGTTGCTGAACTCTCAGCAATCGAATCAAGATCATCAGAAGATACTAACCCTGTTGCATTTTTAAAGGTTACGGATGCATTCAGATTATTCTTTACTATGGCATAGTTACCTGTTTTGTAATACTCATCAAATGAGACCAGACAAGCCTGATAATCTGAATTCTCCATATAAGAAAACCCTATGTCAACACCAGTTGGATCACTTATTGTGTTTGCAATGAAAAGGCTTCTTCCCGATTCAAAATTCATAAAGGTTTTTGAATTCCCACTTGATGCACCATCTGTAAGTGTCTGTTCATAAAGTGTGACATCCAAAAAACAGCTCACAAAATCTGTGGTAAAGTTATCATTGCCATCTTGCACATAAATGGAGTATTGTTCATCCTCTGATAGTGCTTGAATTGTATCGGTAACAACAAAGTTTTTACCTATATCACTACTGAGATAACTCCAAGATTTTTGTAACTTGGGTGCTTCAGCATTAACGCCAATTCCTTTTCGTGACCATAATTCAACAGTCTTTATATCACTAGAAGCTGAGAGCTCGAATTTATATACAACATCTGTACCAATAGGTACTAATATTACATTTTGTTGACGATCACTTTCTCCTATGATATTCACTGAAGCCCTGATTACCGGAGCATCAGAAATGGAATCTGAACATTTAGTAAACAATAACAAAATTGAAACTAAAGAGAAGCAAATGAGCGTATTGATAAATATTTTCATAAGAAAAATAGTTAATGTGTTATTTTTAAAAACTCCATCCTTCATTTTGATCCCAATTTGGATAGTTTTTCATTTCATTGTATGGAATCGGGAAATGGTACATTTTTGATTGGAATACACGTGGTTCTATTTCCACTTTGTCATATACATAAGTGTCACCATTCTTTGTTATTTGCATTCCCATAAGCGGAATATTTTCAGTTTGTTCTGCAATTTTCCATCTTCTGACATCCCAAAATCTATGTCCCTCAAATGCCAATTCAACTCGCCTTTCGTTTCTCAGTTTCTCTTCTGTTAAGTTGGTAATTGAAGGCATACCCACATCTGATCTATTTCTTATTTTATTTATTGCATCAACAGCAGATAAATCACCTCCACTAGTAATGTAACCTTTCTTTACATCAGGTCCAAAAGCATAAAACATTGCTTCAGCATAGTTTAACAGTACTTCACTGTAACGAAATACATACCATATATGAGATGTGTTCTCTCCGTTAGGCAAACGAACCTCATTTTGTACAAATTTTTTCAGATAATAACCTGTTGTTGTACAATTACGTTTACCAATACCAGCCAGACCATTTACATAACTCTGAACTGCCTCACCATTGAAAATATCGCCGTTGCATAATATTGAATGTTTGAGTCTTGGATCACGGTTTATATATGGATTGTTTTCATCAACCGGCGAACCGTCAATTGTTTCATATGCATCAACCAGATTTTGTGACGGACAGGTTGCATTTGAACCTACACTGGGTGTTACATATAGTTCAGCCCCACCCTGTGGATAATTCCATGATTCCATATAGTTGAATGTTCCTGTGGTATTTACTCTGGCATCAAGGATGTTTTCAGGATTATTCGAGTTTTTATTAAACTGCAGCTCCCTGTAAGAGATGTTAGTTGAATAGATGTTTAGATTGATGAGCTCTGCAGCAGCTTTTGCAGCAGCTTCACAAAGCTGTTTATCATACATTCCGGTAGAGGTGTTCAACGGACTTGCTGCACAAAGCAGTACCCTTGTTTTCAGCGCTAATGCTACACCTTTTGTTATTCTTCCGTAATGTTGATCACTCCATTTGTTATTTACATATTCAACACCCTCCATCACTGACAGTTCATCAAACTGTGCTATCACATCGTCCAGCAAGCCGAGTATATAATCAATAATCTCCTCTGAGCTATTCTGTTTCAATGTCTTAGACTCTTCTTCTGTAATTACTTTGTTTATGATAGGAATATTTTTATACCTTTTCCATAATTCAAAATGATAATAGGCTTTAAAAAAGGAGGCATCAATTCTGTACGCTTTCATTTCTCTCCTGTAGCGATGATACAAAGGAGGATCTGCAACCCTATATTCTTCATAGGTAAACCTGCTGTTATTGGCTGTATCGGTAACCTGTAGAAATTTACATGCATTCCTTATTTGATTATAGAATGTATAGTAATAGTTTTCAGGGTTATTGATTGAATTCCAACTCCCATCATTAAAAATCTGTACCGAGTGGAAAGGTTGGTTTAAATCAGCCTCATCACAAGCATTTGCCAGCATAGCTTGGTTTACATGCTGAAATCCGTTGGTTAAACCATGATAAAGATAAGCCCACATGGCCGAGACATCAGCATTCTTACTGACCACAATTTCTTCATCTATCCTTTCCCGATCATCTACATAAAACAGATCATCACAAGATGTGAAGAGTAAAATGGTGGTAAAAATAATTAGTAATATTTGAATCTTTTTCATAATCTGTAGCATTAATAATTAAGACTAAAACCCAATGTTATTGTCCTCATAGCAGGATATCCCATTAGTGTCTCGGGATCTACAAAATCTATTTCTTTGGCAACTGTAAGTAAATTTTGTCCTCGCACATATAGTTTTACGGTCTTGTCTGACCCAAACACTGTTTGTGGTAAGATATAACCAAGTTCAACGTTGCGAATCTTGAAATAATCTCTCGATCTCAACCATACATCGTTTGCCTGATTGTTATTGGAGTTACTTACAGTACTTAAACGCGGATAAATAGCTTTGTCAGCTGTCTCTTTGGTCCATGAGTCTTTCGCATATGAGAAAGCATTACCCTGTGTTCCAAACGGTATGTAGAAGCCTCCTAGCATAATTGAACTATTGCGTATTCCTTGGCCAACTACATATAAATAGAAATTGTCATATTGTAGATTCAGATTAAGGAAATAATTATATTCAGGCATCCATGAATAACCAATTGCGGTCATGTCATTGTTATCTATAATATTATCATTGTTTAAATCCTTATATTTGAAATCTCCTTCCTGTACAGGTCCTAAGGTTGGTACAACAGTCATATTACTCAACGTTTGCTCAGTCCAGAAACCATCAACTATATATCCAAAATTTTGTCCAACAGGTTTACCAATTTCACTTCTATAGCTGTAATTATACAATACTGCATCTGGTTTTTTGACAATTTCGCTTTTGTTATAGCTCAGTCCCAGATTTAGGTCGAAATGAAATTTTTCTCTATCTCCAAAAAATCCCAGCATGGCTTCGTAACCTTTGTTGAGGACCTCACCTCCATTTTGCCATTGTCCATTGAGACCCACAGTTCCGGGAATTTTGTTGTTATAAGTCAATATATCAGTTCTTCTATCTTTGTAAAGATCAAGCATTAAACGAATATGATCTACAAATTCAGCTTCAATACCAATATTTGATTTATACGACTTATCCCATGTAATATCCGGATTTGCATAATCAGCTTCCACTCTTCCCATGTAAGAGGATTGTCCTGTTGTTCCAAATGAGGAGTTTGCTGCCCCTGAGTAATATTGTTTGTAGAATATACGATTATGAACAGTAGTACCGGTAAATGCTTGTCCCCCAACCTTACCATATGACAATCTGAACTTCAGAAAATCAATGTAGGGATTGTCGTTTAGCATTTCCTCATTAGAAGCTACCCATGCAAGTGATGCTGCTGGGAAGAATCCAAATCTCTTTCCACTAATATATTGCTCCTGTCCATAATATCCTGCAGTAAATTCTCCAAAGTATTTTTCATCATATCCGTAATGAACCCTTGAGCCAAGTCCTGCATTTATGAACTTATAATGATTGTCGCTAGTCTCAAAATTATCGTAATGCCACATCAACATAGCATTCAATTTACTCTTTTCGAAATTTCTATCATATTTAACATTTGACTCGAAATTCAATCTCTTTTCACTATATGCTCTTGTTCCCCATGCGAGATCGGTTTCATCTCCATATCTAATATATTGATAGTCACCTTCATCAAAGGATGCAATGCTAAAAACAGGGAATTGCTTCAGTTTATTGTCCCACAACTGTAGAAAATTATTTACAGATCCTGAAACTCCCACTGACAAACCTTCAACATAATTAGATAATTTGTACTGACCACGAACAGTCATATCCATGTTTCTCAACAATAGTGTCTGATAGCCTCTCTCAGCAATAAGACCTACTGGATTATTACGATATACTGCTGATCCACCCAGTGTGTTATCCGGATTTCTTATTGGATATTCCTGTGGAGGAGTAGAATAAATTGCTGATATTATCTCTTCAGCTGCTACCCCGGGGTAATTTCTGGAGTCAACCAAACCACTCACATCAACCTGTGTGGTTAGATTTTCAGTCAATTTAATATCCAAATTCGAACGAATATTAAAGCGGTTCACTTTAGCCTGAGTAGAATAATCTTGAATATCAGTATTCTTATAAATACCGCCATTGTGCAATCCACCTAACGTAACCCTATAGATCAATTTATCATTTCCTCCCGACAAATTTATTCCAGCATTGATAAGTGGTGAAAAGGTGTTGAACACCATATCCCAGTAATCATTATCAGGATGCGAATATTCATTCCCCTTCACGCCATACTTGGCAATATCATCGCTGCTGTACTTTGTTGGCAAATGATCATTTGTTAATGCCTGATTGTACAAAGTGGCAAATTCACGGGCATTTAATAGATCTGGCTTTTGAGAGATCTGTTGAAAACCATAGTTAAAATTGAGATCTAGTCTCATTTTACCTTTCCTTCCTCTTTTTGTGGTCACAAGTAAAACACCATTTGCAGCCTCTTGTCCATACAAGGCAGTTGCAGTAGCATCTTTCAAGACACTGATACTCTCAATTTCATATATCGACAAATTATTGTAATTGGTTCTGAAACCATCTACAATCACAAGCGGATTATTTCTGCCGTAAGTATTTATACCCCTAATATATATTGAGGGCTCCGATCCTGGTTGAAAGGAGTTCTGCTGTACAGTTAATCCCAACAACTTTCCAAATAGTGTCTCTCCCACAGTAGCCACCGTTGACTTCTCAATTTCATCCCAATAAACAGTACTCATCGAAGAGGTGACTTCAATACCCTCTTGTATGCCATAGGCTACATTGACTTTTTTATCTGTATTAAAATACTTCAAACTATCGGGTTTGAGATTTACATCTTGTGCAATAATCAACATTGGGAAAATTATAAACACACTCAATAGGATAAAAAAGTATTTTGTATGTAATTTTATTTTCATTATGCTTCTTTTTTATTGAAATCATTGAACTTTACCATCCTGGATTTTGTAGCAGAATCCCAAATGATTTTAAGACATCTGCTTCTTTTAGAGGATATAAGTACCATTTATCTGTAAAAATCCTCTCTTCGTAGACCTGCTTTGAAAAGATTGGATTATCGCTAGTGCCGGTAATTACCATTTTTGTAAGTGGACCTCCAATATTAGTGTGTCCCATTTTCCATCTTTTTAAATCAAAATAGCGCTGGTTCTCATAGGCTAACTCTATTGCACGCTCATTTCTGATTTTATTTCTTACATATGTTTCCTTATCGGCAAAATCAGGGCAATCTTGTATATTTGGTTGTCCGGCTCTATTCCTAATTTGATTTAGGTAATTGAAAATTTCACTTTTATTACCATTATAATTGTATTCCAATAGTGCTTCAGCATATATCAAATATAGTTCTGCCAAACGCATATATGGCCAGTATGATTTCGGAGCTCCCGATTCACCCACAACCCATTTCTCATCGAAAAACTTTGCTAGATAATAACTTGTAAAGCCCTGAGCAACACCGTGTGACACTGGATTATTATCCCCACCAGGCGACATATCCAAGGTGAAACTACCAACCTTTTTACTATGATAAAACATGGTTGTATGAAACCTCTCATCCAACTTGGAATAGGGATTGGCCTGCGAATAGAAGTCGGCTGGTTGAACCGAACCATCCTTTAATTCATACATATCTACAAAATTTTGCAGAGGTATCTGATATGCCATACCGGATACAAAATTACTCTTACTATATATTCTGTGTCGATATCCACCTTCACCCGCTTCATAGTTATCAAAAATACGTGTTGGTAATATTATCTCTTTGTTATTATCTGCAACAATATTACCTCCCTGATTTTTTGTTTCCGGGAATGAAGTGAATGCTAACTTATAATTTTCTGCCGCAGTCTTATCTGGTTTATTATAAAGAGCATAACCAGCTGAATGCGCTGCGTCTATTGCTATTTTAGCAGCATCTGCAGCCTTTTTCCATCGTTCTTTATCATAACTATCATGTTTCAATAAATCCTGCTTTGCGAAAGAAGGATAATATGAAGTGTTATCTGATGGATTAAACAATGGACTGGCAGAGAATAGCAACAACTTAGCTTTTAACATCAACATTGATACTTTATTGATTCTACCAAAATCACCAGGAGCATTGCGTAAAGGCAAATACTCAGCAGCTCGGTCAATCAAATTGCTTATTGAATCGCATGTTGCTGTAACCGACAATCTTGATCTGTCGGCCTCTTCACCAATTTTGAGATATCTATTTACCCATGGTAGACCTCCAAGGCGTATAAACATCTCATAATATTTAATAGCAATGATACCAAGGGCTTCACCTTTTCTTATATTTATATAATCAGATGAGGTACCATCACTGACTCTGTCCACATTGTCATAAAAAAGCCATCCGCTTCTTATTACCTGCCAATCCATATCCCATTTCATTTCCTGAAAAGGATATATTTCATTAGCTGTTAACTGACCAAGATGATATCTCGTATGAAGAAAATTTTCTGCTTGTGTAGCAACGTCCGACTCATCTCCTAATGCACTTACAGGAGCAGTGTAATTTAGAATACCATAACTCCAGGGTGCGTTTGCCTGCATAGCAACAAAGCCATAAGGCATGCAACTGTATGCAGCGGCTAATATCTTTTCAGCATCTTCTATGGTTGAGAATACTATATCCTCGCTCAAACCAGCAACATCTGCCGGTTGCTCCAAATAATCCAAACAAGATACTGATACAAGTAATGATATTAACAAGATCAAAAACTTTGATTTCATATATTGTGCTATTAAAATGTTAAAGAAATACCTACATTGTATACGTTCATCACTGGATAATAGATCAAACGTCCAGTTCTGGATTCAGGATCATATCTATTCATCATTTTTGAAAATGGTGTCCATGTGAAAAGATTCTGACCTGTAACATATACTCTCATATCATTTACACCAACTTTTTTAATCGCATCTTTAGGAATTGTATAACCCAACTCCAAATTTTTGAGACGCAAATAAGTTGCATCATATTCCCAAAAAGTAGATGATTGAAAATTCGATTGAGACACATTATTCACTGAATGAAGCACGGGATAATATCCATCACGAGTTTGAGGAGTCCAACGATCACGAATCCATGTATAAGATCCCCAACCTTCATTCATCATTACCCTATTCTCTTCATTAGGAACAAATATTAAGTCTGTTGCTCCCTGAAACAGAACACTGAAATCAAAATTTTTCCAGTTTAATTCAGTTGTAAAAGTAACAGTAGAACGAGGTACACCGGTTTTACCTTTTGGAATGACGTCATATCTGTCAATCTTCATATCTCCGTTTATATCCTTGTATCTTATATCCCCTGGAATCGGATTTGGATTAAATGTCACATATGGATTTCTAGGATCGTTTATCTCATCATAACTATCCCAAAATCCATCAGCTACTAACCCTCTGATCTCACCTACACTATATCCCTGACTATACATCCATGGATAAGGTTGATAAGTCTCTGACAACTGAGTCCATCTTTGTTTTGCATATGCATATGTACCTTTAAACATATACCTGAAATCTCTATTGATCTTACCATCATAACCCAGCTCTAATTCAAAACCATTGGTTTCGGTTTTCGCATAATTCTGAGGACTTAAAAGATTTGGAGTAACAAACCTTGAATCAGATTGAATTTGTAAAAACTGAAATGAAGGTATTGTCTGCATCGTTGTTAAAATGTCACTTCTCTTTTCAGCAAAGACATCAAAACCAATACTGATCTTGTCTATTAAACTTAAATCCACACCTGTATTGAACTTTCGTGTTCTTTCCCAAGTCACATTGTAGTTAGGTGCAACACCCTCTTGTATCGGTAAAATACTTCCATAATTTGTCGTTGGTTCTCCAAAGTAAAACTGATATGCTGCAGGATAACTACTATATGTAGTGGGTAAGTATAAAAATCGTCTTATGTCCCTGTCATTACCAACTTCACCATACGACATCCTAAGTTTTAAATGTGTCAGAAACTCTTCGGTAACGTCCATAAATGGCTCATCCGAAACTAACCATGCTAAAGATAAAGCGGGGAATATACCAAACCTGCTATTCTTTGGAAAATTTTCAGAACCATTTATACCGATATTAAATTCACTAAAATATCGATTTTTATAGTTATATGTTAGTCTTCCTACAAAACCAATATATCCATGTGGAACATCGGGAAACGAAGATTCTCTGTAATGTGTTTTTTCCTGATTATACAATGCCAGTGCGGTAATATAATGGTCATCAATTTGTTTTTCATAATTAAATGAGAAATCCAGGTACTGTTTCTTCACCTTGCTTGATCCGGCAGGATTATAATCTAACCAGCCATCTTCTCCTGTTTTTCTCAGATAAATTTGTTTGTCTACTTCAATTGGTTGGTAAGTTGCGTAACTCCGCGTTCTTGTGTACATTGTATTTATAAAACTATCGAATGAGTACTTCGCTTGAACTGATAACCCGGGAGTTATGAAATCAAGGTCATGTTTCAATGATAGTATCGCATTGCCAGTAATCTGGTTATGATTGTAATTTCCACCTCTTAGAATCCATTCGAAAATTGGAACCTCTTTTTCAACGTTTGCTACTATATAGCGCCCTTCTTCATCAAAACCTGCAGATATCCAGGGGTGTGGTTGATATAATTTCCAAAAGAAATGTGAATCCATAGGAGCATTTACACCATTTCTTTTTTCAATACGTCCATCAATATTTAAAGATCCAGAAAAACGTTTAGTAAATTGAAAATCAAGATTTGAACGTAAACTCAATCGTTTGTAATGCTGATTGGCATCAAAACCGTATGCGTCATAATTTTTCATCAAACCATCTTCATCGTAATAGTTTGTAGAAACAAAATATTTTACAAGCTGATCACCACCTCTTATACTTAAGTTATGGTTATGCTTTGTAGAATAATCATTCATTAAATAATCAGCATAATCCAAACTCGGATAGAGTAAATCGTTGTAATGATACCTATATCTGTTTAGTGTTTCATAAGGCATAAAAGGAGCAAGACCATCATTATAATATCCTTCATTTGCAAACAACCCATACTCATACGATCCAATATTGTGTCTTAATCTGATTGGTGTTGAAACGCCAAAATTTCCAAAATAATTTATAATTGGTTTACCATCCATTCCTCTTTTTGTGGTAATAATAATTACACCATTTGCACCCCTTACACCATAAACTGCTGTAGCGCTTGCATCTTTAAGAATGGATACAGACTCAATATCGTTTGGATTAATTGATTCCCATCCAGAAATAGCACCATTGGTACCATCCTGTGCAGCAATTGTTCCTCCTGAACTACGTTCTATACCATCAACAATAACGATAGGATTATCACTTCCCCTTATGCGCAATTGCGGAAATTCTTGTCCTGGCTGACCTGAAGATTGAATTGTAGACAAACCTGTTAATCGGCCTGTTAATGCAGTACTGAGGCTTCCTGTGGGAGATTTAATAATATCTTCTGAACTAACGGAAGATATCGCCCCGGTGATTGATTCCTTCTTTTGTATCCCGTATCCAACGACGACTACCTCTTCGAGGAGTTCAGTATCTTCACTCATCACAACATTTATAGATGTGCGTCTATTCACATCTATTACTTGTTTTTCCATTCCTACGTAAGTAAATTCAAGTTTCGCGTCAGATGGCACATTGGGAAGCACATACTTGCCATCATAATCTGTAACGGTACCAGTACCTGTCCCCTGAACCATTATACTAACTCCAATCAGAGGTTCCTCATTCACGTCAGTGACGATTCCGGCAACATTGATTCTTTGTGCATATACTCCAAAGGAATACAGACACAGAAAGATGAAAATCAATCTTTTGCCCAAATTAAAATGAATCATTTTTTTCATTCTTTCATTTGTTTAGATTATTGTTATAATTAAATTTTCAGCAACTTAGAGCCAAAATTAAAACCCGTAGATAATGTTTAAAGAGTTCTATAAGAACTCATAACCAGACATGTTTTCATCCATCTTTGGGATGTTACGAGGCTCCTCGTTGGAAGTATACTTGAAAAAGACTCCTTTAATATTATCTTTCATGAACTCGTTGTAAAGTGTGTGGAAGATTATATTTTCAAGATCCTTTTTTCATCCGGCAACATTTTCCAGACATCCCCGGTTACGTCCTTGTCGGGAAACAAGTAAGAAATTGTTTACGAGTCAACATGGACTCACTTTCCCATTAAAAATAGTTGTTGTCAATAACATAGATTTAATTAATTAAAATTATAAAATTATAAATTCAAAAATTATAAATTTCTAAACAATTCCCAACTAAAAAATCTAATTTTTCATGTTTTTGAAAAGTGAGGTTATAAGATGGAACACACACTATAAAACAAGCAAAGATAAAAAGTCATGATATATAAAAGTATCAAATAAATTACACTTATTTTCATTCCTTATTGCCCAAGCTTGATAAATAACATGTCTTTATTTTAATTTATTTGCAAATAAACAAAACAATATTTTAATTAAACTGCGTATAATGATATTCATACTA
>ENA-UOOR01002874-UOOR01002874.1-fermentation-metagenome-genome-assembly--contig:-NODE-2874-length-16358-cov-13.865976_pt1 | contig 16358 bp, 15 predicted proteins | sample MGYA00245780_ERZ724029 | MGnify/ENA primary metagenome ERZ724029 (study PRJEB28704, sample SAMN03018315) | fermentation metagenome | biome: anthropogenic terrestrial biome; feature: soil... | reverse complement strand
AGTTGCATGGGCGAGCAGCAAACGAAGTTTGCGACCAGCCATTTCAACGAGGCGGGAGTAGAGGATTTTGCTTGCAAAATCCAGCTAGCCCGGAGCGTACCCACTGGAACGCTCCGATTGAGCGACCCGTAATTTTTTGACTCTCCGCCTGTTGTGTGAAATAGGTACCCGCCACCAGGCATTTTTCAACCAGAATGGTTGAAAATATGCGATGAGGTAGGGGGCATTTTAGCCTCGTTATATAGAATCGATTTTCCCTTCAAGCTTCTCAAGCTTACGCATAAGCCTTATTAGCTCCTTCCTTTTTCCATTACCACTCTCAATAAAATGTTTGCAATCATTTAAAGCGTTTCTGCCTTCGTCCTGTAAAACACCGGGAGTGCTTAAAAATCTACCATACTTTTTTATAAAATATCCGTAATAATTGGATATCACTAAGGGATATGCTTTCATACGGATATAAAGCCCTGAAAGAGCCTTTATCACTTCATTTTCAGGCCGTTTATTTAACATGTATTCACCGCGGACACGTCCAAAAGGCTTCCACCCTCTAATAACAACCATTATTGCCACAAGCAGAAGCTGTATTACAATTAGCTGACCGGGTATGCCTATTAGTTCAAATATTCCGGGGGCTGCCTTTCGCATATTGTGGTAATACTCGTTAAAAACAACCTTTGTCGGGTTTATACGTTCCAAAACCCTTATAAAAGCAACCGCTGCATCAGAGCTGCCTATATCTGAATTCAAAAAGTCCCTGGATTGATCCATAATATATATAGTGCCCTTATTAAGCCCATATGTGGTTATTGTGACATCGCCGATGTTTATTGTTTCATGCCATTCTTTTAGCTCGGAAATAGTATCAAAGATCCATAACCATCCGAGATTATCCTTATCAGGGATAAGTATCAGGTCATTACCTCTGAGTATCCATTCCTTAAGGGCTTCTTTTTCATCATCTTCATTGAAGGCAGTTAAGTCGGGCTGGTATACAACCATTGCATAACCATCTTCAAGAAACATGGCAGGATAATGGTATCTTCCTGTATTAAACCCCATTTTGCCCGTAAGAAGATAGAGTGCTTTTATTCCTGTTTTTTCAGTATTATAACTGCTGTGCTCGGGATAATTGCCCTTATATCCTGTAACCATATATAGAATGAGACCTGCTGATAAAAATGCAACTACAATCAACATGTATTTCAGCAGTTTTATTAATCTGAATTTCATGTCTAAATCTCCCTAAGTCTTAAAAAAAACTCAAACCAAGTGTTAATAACTGTTTCATCAGCTTCTCTACCACCGTAACGGCATCTGTTAAATATGGATGAGAATTCACTCATCTGCGCCAGAAATTCACCAGCGTTCTGCTTTATTTCACGAATATAAACCCTGTTTGTTTTCCATTTCTCAACCTTTATTATTCTTTTTTTATTAAATTCTAGGAGCACGGCAATAAATAAAAAACAAAGCGCAGCTGTATATTCTTTCTGTTCAATTAATGCTTGAATTTTTTCTATAACTTCATCTTCTCTTTCAACATAATCACTGACATTAGGAAGCTTGCTTTTTTTTCTTTTAGCGGGCATATACACCCTTTTTATAATAAGACGAATAATTAAAAAAACGAGAACAACTCCAACTGCAATTAAAATAAATTTTAACACACCAACAAATTCATTATTAAAGCTTGGATCAATATGCAAGTTTCTTTCGGGAAGGTATCTTTGAAATAATTGCTTAATCCATTCCCATATTGATTCAAGCAGTCTGTCTATAGCATTCGAAAGAGGGCTTTCACTTGGAGGTTGTACAAATTCCCGACTATTTAGTATTTTATTTAGATTGTCACGTATAACTTGTTCATCTATCATTATGAGTTCTGCACCTCCGCTGTCCAGCGCCTTTCCTTCGCAGCTTTCTCTTTCTTTATCTCCCAAAGGTCAATTTCCATATCAAGCCCTTCACGCTTAACTCTTAGGGTTATATATAGAGCTGTAAGGATGCAGGTAACCAATGGCTGAAGGATAGAACTTATAAGCTGAGTGATGATAACACCCATCTTCATGATAGCTATATCCATATCTCCGGTTGCAAGATTTACAAAACTTATTACTGAATTTATTACGCCGGGTAATAGGAACACTATAAAGTACGCAAAAAGATATGTTAAGCCAATTAAATAAAAGCTGTTTTTTCCAATCTTATTGCACCTTTCCATGCTTGTTCCGGCTTTTTTCTGTTCAATACATATAGCGGGCAAATACATCCAATACTTCCCGATAAAAAAGCAGATTATTAAAGCGAAAAAGAACATCACCGAAACAGCCGCTAATATACCTATAATAGATAGTATAATCGTAATCCAGGGTGATACCATACTAGTGGATGTAATACCTAAAATGGCAAAGGTTGCGATAAAAGCACCCGCAAGTACTATGATGTACCCTGCAATAATAACAGCACCAATGATCAGCATATATAAGATACTACCCACAATTAATGTTCCAAACTGCTTCATACATTCTTTAACAACCTGCTTTAACGTTCTGCTTTCGCCAAGAACAGCGTCCGCATAAATAATTTTTATAATAGATCCATCCAACAAGTTTTTTAAAGTTAATGCGTAAATTGCATTTATAGCAAGGTAAATAAAAAGTACTGCATATAGAGAAAACATAGAAGAAATCATTGCTGCGGGGTTTGCTTCCATAGCGCTTTGAGGATCTATAATATTCTGGTAATTATCTGTAAACAACGGGTTTGCGATAACAATAAGCAGCATGAATGGTACGTTTAAAATGAGGTTAAGAATAAATATTTTTTTAAAATGCTTCTTGTACAAAAAAATCCCATAATCCAAAATATCAGTAAACCTAGCTTTGTGTAAAGGTCTTAATGATTCCATTATATCCTCCGGAAAAATGTATTATGTGAAAATTCTGTGTATAATCATATAATAATATCCGAAATATGTCAATCCAATAAATAATTTGTCCTTATTTTTTATAACAACGGAAGCAATTGCAACACACCGTTATATCGATGCAGGAAAAATGCTTGCCGCCTGATTTTGGTAATCAGTACCCGCCACTAGGCGTTTTTCAACTATATTGGTCAAAAATGCGCAAAGATGCAGGGCGAGAGTCCATTATATTGCCTCGTTATATATTTTTTTAGTGATTTCAATGAAATCCTTTGCAGCATTTGTAAGATAACGATTGTTCGAATAACCTATCACAAGGGTTCCATGAGTTACTGCCTTATCAAAAGGAAAAAAATCAACCTCAAGACTTTTATCGTTTTTAATATTAGGATGGATATGGTTTAAAAACATTTCAGGGTAGACAGTCGCCCCTACGCCTTTCATAGCAAGAGCAAGGACAGTTTCTATATTTTCACTTTCGAAAACCACATCAACCTGTATGTTGTTTTTTACAAAATACTCGTCAATAATGGTTCTCACTCTATTTCCCTTTTTCAAAAGAACAAATGGAATATCAGAGTAAGCTGATGCATCAACACATTTTGAGAAATGCTCTCTTATTTTCTCCTGATCTTCACCAAATATTTGTTGTGTAAATTTTCTTGAAACAACCAAAAGCATTTTTTCCTGGACAAGCTCTATGCTGTCAACAAAATCAAGCATGATAGGAGACATGCCAATGATTAAATCTACTGCTCCTTTTAATAAAGCATCTTCAATTTCTCGTGAGTTTCCCTCAAGCACTGAAACTTCTACAAGAGGATGCTCTTTCATAAATCGCGGAAGAGCATCAGGTAAAACAGAACAACCACGGGTATGGGAAACCCCTATTGAAAGCTTGCTGCGTCTGCCTTCGTTTATATCGTTTATTTCACTTACCACCTGTTGCTTTAAATCCAATATTCTACGTGCGGCTTCAACAAGCCTTGTTCCGGAATAGGTTAGTGAAAGTGTTGGGTGCCTGTTAAAGAGCTCGGTGTTAAGGCTTTTTTCAAGCTTTTGTATGTGAGCACTCAGTGACTGTTGTGTTATGTATAATCTTGCTGCTGCTTTTGATATATTCAATTCCTCAGCAGCCACGAGGAAATACGACAAATTTAAAAAATTCATACACCAACCACCTACCCTAAGAGTACACTCGAAAAGCCACGCACGCAGCTTTCCGTCCAGTTTTCCGTGCGCACTCCCAAGCTTAACTTCTCATAACTATTCTTTCACTTTTCATATCAAAAGTCAATACAAATACTGTTTTATTAGATATCTTGTACAGTCTTTTAGCTGTATCTTTCAAAGGTTTTTTACTGTAATGACAAATTGTGCTCACAGTCTTTTGGCTGTGGTAATTAATACTAAAAAGCTGTTTTACTATTCTTAACAGGCATGTTATGTTTAATATGGTGATATAAATGGGAAAAGCATTGAGAATAATTAATCAATGGTGTAAAGGCTGCGGCATATGCGTAGAATTCTGTCCTAAAAAAATACTTGCCTTAGAAAAAGAAACGGTCACTATTCAAAATCCAGAAGACTGTATCTTTTGTGGGCAATGCGAGCTTCGTTGCCCGGATTACGCCATTTTTATCGAGGAGAAATACTATGAGTAAGCTGGTTTTAATGCAAGGCAATGAAGCCTGTGTTGAAGGTGCCATTGCTTGCGGAATGCGTTTTTTTGCAGGTTATCCCATAACTCCTTCAACGGAAATAGCCGAACGCTGTGCTTTTAGATTACCAATGGTAAAAGGTCATTTTATCCAGATGGAAGATGAAATCGCAAGCATGGCCGCTGTAATCGGAGCCTCTGTTACTGGCGTTAAGTCTATGACAGCTACTAGCGGTCCGGGTTTCTCTTTAAAACAGGAAAATATCGGTTATGCGTCTGCAGCAGAAATTCCTTGCGTTATTGTTGACGTACAACGCAGCGGTCCTTCCACCGGTCTACCCACATCACCCTCCCAAGGTGATGTTATGCAGTCAAGATGGGGCACTCACGGTGATCATCCCATAATTGTCTTATCTCCATCATCAGTCTCAGAAACATACTCACTAATAATACGCGCTTTTAATCTTTCTGAAAAATATAGAACTCCTGTAATTTTTTTAATGGATGAAATGGTAGGGCATCTTCGTGAGGGGATTGAGGTTCCTGACAATATAGAGATAATCAATCGTAAAATAATTAACCGTGAAGGTTCCAAACACCGGCCATACAGCATACCTGAGGGCGAATGCGCACCTGTTTTCGCTCCCTTTGGCGAAGGTGACAGATATAATATTACAGGTCTCATTCATGATGAATCGGGGTTCCCGACAAATTCCCATATCGAAGCAAACAAAATGCTGACCCGACTTATGAAAAAAATTGAAGATAACATAGAAGACATTGCAACAGTAGAGGAAAAATACATTGATGATGCAGATATTGCTGTGTTGTGTTATGGCGGTACAACAAGAGGTGTTCTTGAGGCAATAGATGAAGCGCGAAAAAAAGGCATTCACGTTGGAATGTTCAGACCTGTCACACTTTGGCCGTTTCCTGAAAAAGAATTGCTTGGGCTTTCAAAGAAAATTAAAAAACTGATAGTAGTTGAACATAATTACGGGCAAATCCTTCTGGAAGCAGAACGGGTTGTTAAAAACCATTGTAAGCTTAAGTTTTTAGGAAGAGTTGATGGAACATTAATTAGTCCCAAAGAGATTTTAAAGGTTATCAAGGAGGAATGACAGTGGCAAGTCAGCTAATAGAAAAATACATGCGTACTGAGCATTTACCCCATATCTGGTGCCCCGGATGCGGCAACGGGGTTATTATGCATTCTGTTGTCAGGGCTATAGATAATCTGAAGCTTGATAAAAATAATGTCTGCGTTGTTTCCGGTATCGGTTGTTCTTCAAGAGCCGCCGGTTACCTGGATTTTAACACTATACATACCACCCATGGCCGTGCTTTGGCATTCGCCACCGGTATAAAACTTGCAAAGCCGGAACTTGAAGTTATAGTAATTGCCGGTGATGGTGACATCTCGGCCATAGGTGGGAATCATCTCATTCATGCAGCACGCCGCAATGTGGGTATGACTGTTGTTGTTATAAACAACAATATCTATGGCATGACAGGAGGTCAATATTCCCCCACCACACCAAACGGTGAATTTGGAACTACCGCTCCTTATGGTAACATAGATAGACCCTTTGACATCGCTGCACTTGCAGCCGGAGCAGGTGCATCCTACACAGCCCGTGGAACCACTTATAACCCCGCACAAACCACCTTTTGCATACAAAAAGGAATACTACATAAAGGCTTTTCTCTTATAGAATGTGTTAGTGTATGCCCCATTTATTACGGACGTAAAAACAAAAAAGGTAATGCTGTGGATATGATTAAGTGGCAGCGCGATAATTCAATACCCTTTGAAAAAGCAGAAAAAATGTCTCCGGAAGAGCTTAAAGGAAAGCTTGTTACAGGTGTTTTGAGTCACACAAATTACCCCGAATATACTTCGGAATATGCGAAAATAATTGATAAATTAGAGGATAACCCGTGATGTTCAAACTGTTTAGTAACTTACAGATGCAAAACATTAATAAAAAATAAGAATATTTATGTTTTGCATCTGTGAGTTCCTATATTGGGGTGTGGGCGAAGCCCACTTTGTTCTTAGTAATCTTTGTAGTTTGTGTAGCAGTTGAGGGAAAAATCTTTGAGTCTAAGTGGAGGTATGAGTAATGAATAAGCATGAAATTATGTTAGCCGGTTCCGGCGGACAGGGAATGATCCTGGCGAGTATAATCCTTGCTCAGGCAGCAACACTTGCAAACAAAAATGTAGCTCAGTCCCAGTCATATGGCCCTGAAGCACGTGGTGGAATGTGCAAGGCAGAGTTAATTATAAGTGATTCCCATATAAGTTTTCCAAGAGTTATTAACCCTACATTTATACTTGCGCTTACACAACCTTCTCTCGATAATTATACAAAAGGAATACCCGCCGATTGCATTGTAATGGCTGATGAAAGCCTCGTAATACCTAAATGGCTTAGTGAGCAGCAAGTGATAAGCATACCCGTTCTTGATACAGCAAGGATAAAAATTGGCAAATTATTTACAGCAAATATTGTTGCGGTCGGTGCAATTAATAAGGTTCTTAATATTGCAGATGAGGATAGCTTAAGGAATGCAGTTATGATGCATATCCCAAAGAAAACGGAAGAAATTAATATGAACGCTCTTAAAGCTGGTGAATTGCTGCTTGACAAATATCAATCACATTCTCTTGCAGACAGTTTACTGATTGCGTAAAAGACATATGTTTATCAGACACCCATAAGGTCCTTGCCTCCATCGATGGGGATAAACCGATTCCTGCAATAGTAGCGGTTCCAATCCCTTCTGAAAAAGCTGGTCGCCCATGCATCCGATCTGCTCACTCATGTCACTGGTGTGTTTGATAAACGCAGTATAATTTAATCGTTCTTTGAGTCAACCTCACTAATTGGAGTGGAGTAAAATGAAGATACACGAATACCAAGCGAAAACATTATTAAAAAGATACGGTATTCCCACAACAAAGGGAATTATGGTTGAAAGTTCTGACGACATTGCTTCCGCTGTTAATGCGTTAGAACCACCATATGTAATAAAAGCGCAGATTCACTCCGGAGGAAGAGGCAAAGCCGGGGGAGTTAAAATTGCTCATACTGCTTTTGAAGCTGTTAGCATTTCTTGTGATTTGCTGGGCAAAACCCTTGTAACAAAACAAACGGGACCATCAGGACGGATTGTTAAAAAGCTACTCATTACGGAGTGCGTGGATATTAAAAAAGAGTACTATGTAAGCATGACTTTAGATCCGGATAATTCATGTATAGCCTTTGTGGCATCAAGCGCAGGTGGCATAGAAATTGAAGATACTGCCCATAAAGACCCGGGAAGTATAATCAGTAAGCCTGTTGACATAAATGTTGGTGTTAAAGATTATTTTTTACGAAATATAGCCTCAAGGCTGGGTATAGAGGATGTTAACAGCTTTATCAGAATAGGCAAGGGAATGTATGAGCTATTCATGCAAAATGACTGTTCGATGGTCGAAATTAACCCCCTTGCTGAGACTTCTTGCGGTGATTTGACAGCACTTGATGCGAAAGTAACCTTTGACGATAATGCTTTATTCAGGCATTCAGATTTAGCTGAACTAAATGATATAAATGAACTTGATCCGAAAGAGGTTGAAGCCGGAAAGTACTCACTTAATTACATCGCTCTGGACGGCTCTGTGGGCTGTATGGTAAACGGTGCAGGCCTTGCAATGGCAACTATGGATATAATAAACGCTTATGGAGGAAAACCCGCTAATTTTCTTGATGTTGGTGGTAGCACCACAGGCGAAAGTGTGGCTGAAGCGTTTAAAATTCTTTTATCCGACAGCAAGGTTAGAGTGATTTTTGTAAACATTTTTGGCGGGATTGTGAAATGCGACATCATAGCCCATGGTATTATTAATGCGATAAAAGCATTAAAATCCAATAAGAGCTTAATAGAAGTACCCGTTGTGGTAAGGCTTATCGGAAACAATTCAGAGGAAGGAAATGATCTTCTTAACAAATCCGGACTTAATATTATATCAAAAGTATCGATGGCAGATGCTGCAAAAACCTGCGTTCTGTTATCACAGGAGAAAGAACTATGAGCATTCTGGTTAACAAAAATACAAGGTTGATCGTACAAGGGATCACAGGAACCCAAGGTAAGCTGCACACCCAGAAAATGCAGGAATATGGTACAAATATAGTAGCCGGAGTTACGCCCGGAAAGGGTGGCCTTGAGGTTTTTGGCATACCTGTGTATGATACTGTTGAGCAGGCCGTTAAAGCAACCGGTGCTAATACTTCTATTATATATGTACCTGCAAAATACGCACCGGATTCAATTTTCGAGGCAATAGATGCACAGCTGGATTTGGTTGTTTGCATTACCGAGGGAATACCTGTTCTCGATTTGATGACAATTAAGAGTTACCTTAAAAATAAAAAAACAAAGCTGTTGGGTCCAAACTGCCCCGGGGTTATCACACCCAATGAATGCAAGGCAGGTATTTTACCTGCATCAATTCACAAAAAAGGGCATATTGGTGTGGTATCACGCTCCGGAACGCTTACATATGAGGCTGTTAATCAGCTTACTCAATTCTCTTTAGGACAGTCCACCGCCGTTGGAATAGGAGGAGATCCAATAAAGGGTCTTGGTTTTATAGATGTATTAAAAATGTTTAATGATGATAACGATACCCATGCCATAGTGATGATTGGTGAAATTGGTGGTACAGGTGAGGAAGAAGCCGCCCAATGGATTAAAGAGAATCTTACTAAGCCATTGGTGACTTATATAGCAGGTCAAACAGCCCCGCCGGGTAAGCGTATGGGGCATGCCGGTGCAATTATTTCCGGTGGTAAGGGCACTGCACAAAGTAAGAATAATGCACTTACCGAAAGCGGCGCATATGTAGTGAAAACACCGGATATGATCGGTGAAACAACGTACAATGTATTAAAAAATGCAGGCTTAATTGACAAATGCTTGATCAAACAGCAATTATCGTGAATTTTAATTAGTTGACTCTCCTTTCCCGCCTGAGCTTGCGAGTTGTGTTTTGGGGTGCTGGTACCGACACGCTGAGGTGTGATATCATACCACCGTCGGTAGTCTGCTCTACAGGCAAGCGCCCAATACAGATGCGTACCCACTGGAACGCACCCCATACAGGTGCGTACCTAAGGAGCGTACCAACCGGAACGCTCCCCCAAAAAGGATAACACCAGTCACTGGAACGCACCCCCAAGAAGGATAACCCTAAAAGAAGGATAGCCCTAAAATACTGTGGGAAAGTTGAGTTAGCTAATAATTAAATACTTGTGCGTAAACGCTTTTTTTGTTGTTTGAAGCTATCTTCAAGGCTATGCTTCTTGCGAAAACACTACATACATTTTGTGTGCAACACGCGTTTTGCTGCTTAGGGGTATTTGATAAATTATCAGGCTGTGTGATAACTCTAATAGAGTTTCACACAGCCTGATTTATAATTTGATTTGTATCTCTAACTTGTATCTGACTTATTTCCCCAAATTCTACTTACGTGCCAGAGAAAACCAATGAACCGTCATTCGCCAGAACATTTTTAGCCAAACAGCTTTTTGCACTTCTCCTGTAGTAATCAGCGGGATACTTTTTATAACTTTTCCGTCCAGCAACAAAGCCACCTCACCGGAATTATCACCTGTTTTAACCGGTGCATCCAGAAACTCAGGCAGGCGGATTTCTTCTGTAATTTTATCCTTCTGCCCTCTTTTTAAAAGTATTTCGTGGTTATTATCATATGCTGCGGGAACTGAAATATCCAACCCTTTTTTAACATTAACATTCCCGGCTATTTCACCTTTTTTATTAATCTTCAATATTTCATAATTGGAAAAACCGTAGTCAAGGATTTTCGACGATTCCGTAAATCTAAGATTAAGGCTATCCGATCCCAGTATTACAGAAATAAGTTCAAGGTCATCTCTGGATGCTGTTGCAGCTAAACAGTATCCGGAGGCGTCAGTCACTCCTGTTTTCAATCCTGTCATACCCCTATACTTTCCAATTAAGTGATTTGTGTTATCAAGTCCAAAGGTTCCGTTTCTGAAAGTATCACGCTTAATTGTAGTATACTCGATTATAAGCGGATGTTTTCTTATAAGCTCTCTTGACATTATAGCAATATCGTGCGCTGTACTGTAATGTCCTTCATCAGTGAGCCCTGAGCAATCCAGGAAATTTGTATTGTTCATTCCAAGTTGTTTTGCTTTTTCGTTCATCATTGCGACAAACACGCCTTCACTCCCGGCAACATGCTCACCTAAAGCTACCGATGCATCATTAGCTGAATGGATGGCGACAGCTTTTAGAAGGTCGTGAACTGTAAACTGTTCTCCCACAGCCAGATAAACCTGAGATCCTCCCATTCCACAAGCATGCTCCGAGGCCTCCACAACATCATCCAAGGTAATTTTCTTCTGCTCCAATGCTTCCATAACCAGAAGCATTGTCATTATTTTTGTAATGGATGCGATTGGTCTTTTAGTATGACTGTCCATTTCGAATATGAATTCACCTGTGTTTCCACACATAAGAACTGCAGATTTCGCGTTAATCTGAAATGGCGCATTTGCAGTAACAGGCTCGTTTTCTTCTCCCGTTCCAAGAGCTACCTGGTTTAGTGGCAGCATTAATAAAGAAGCTAATATGATCCATGCAATTATTTTTGTTTTCATTATGACACTCCAGAAAGTTTTGTCTCATAATAATGTATGCATGGACTATATTCTAAATTCCAAATTACGATTTTTCGTGTCACAGAAACTTAATGACTCTTTAGCAACAACTAACAAGATGTCCCCCACCTCTAAGCTACAATGCTCACTAGGCGGCGGGAGTACGTCACTCTACTCTGCCAATAATAACAGGTCTTTCTTCGGGAGGCTTTTCATTTATATATATTGAATCGTTAAGAACCCTAATAGCATCTGGAACACAATTAGCTTTTGATGTGTGCATAACTGCAATCGTTTCCCCTTTTTCAATCCTGTCTCCGGTCTTTTTATTAAGAACAATACCCGCTGAAGGATCAATTATATCTGTTTTTGTTTTTCTTCCTGCGCCTAACAATAGAGAGGCTATACCCAGTTTTTCAGCCTGCATTTTGGAGATATACCCTGCCTGTTCTGCTTTCCACTCAACCTTTACGGCGGCTGTGGGAAGCTTTGATATATCTTCTATTGTGCTTGGATCCCCTCCTTGTTTTATAACCATTTCTAAAAACTTTTTATATGCTGCACCTGATATGATAGCATTATTTGCAAGCTCCCGGCATTTTTCCAGGCTGCCCACACCACAGAGCATAAGCATATTGGAAGCCAATTCATTACATACATCCTTTAAATCGGAAGGTCCCCCACCCTTAAGAACATCAACAGCCTCAATAACCTCCAACGCGTTTCCGATATTAAGCCCTAAAGGTCTGTCCATTTCAGTTAATAAAGCGACAATCTTCCTTCCCGCTCCTTTGCCTATATTAACCATTGCCTTGGCCAATAGTTTCGCGTCCTCAGTGGTTTTCATGAATGCACCGCTTCCAATTTTAACATCAAGAACTATAGCATCAGCACCGCTTGCAAGCTTTTTACTCATAATACTTGAGGCAATAAGTGATATATTATCAACAGTACCTGTAACATCCCTTAGTGCATATAATTTTTTATCAGCAGGTGCTAAATTGCCTGTCTGTCCAGCCACAGCAAGCCCTATTTCCTTTACAATGCTAAAAAACTCTTCTTTCTTAAGTTCTGTGCGAAAGCCTGGTATGGATTCGAGCTTGTCAATCGTTCCGCCAGTGTGTCCTAAGCCTCTTCCGGACATTTTAGCAACAGGTATACCGCAGGATGCCACCACAGGAGCCACAATCATAGTCGTTTTGTCTCCGACCCCGCCCGTACTGTGCTTATCTGCTTTAATACCGGGAATGTCGGATAAATCAATCACATCTCCTGAGTACAGCATAGCTTCTGTTAGCCAAAGGGTTTCGTTTTCATCCATTTTCTGAAAATATATAGCCATTAAAAAAGCTGCTGCTTGATAATCAGGAATCTCACCTATTGTAAAACCTTTTACCATGTATTCTATTTCTTCTCTGGTGAGCTTAAAACCATTTCTTTTTTTTAATATTATATCCAGCGCAAACATAATAACTTACTATGATATAGTCGGTGACTAAATCATTTTCTCCTTTCTAATGATTGAACTCGTTCAGCTAAAGCTGAACATCGGAACTTCGGTGGAGGACTCTACCCCCACCGAAGCAGGTATAAGGAACCCCCACTTATAGAAGTGGGGGTCTCATGAATTAGATCAAAATCTTACTCAAAAAGCTTTCTCCGCATACATCACTTTTTATTCCAAAATATTCTGCTATTGTTTGGGCAATATCAGCAAAGCTGCTTCTTGTATGAAGGTTAACATCCTGTTTTATGCTTTTTCCCGTTATGAGGAGCGGTACATATTCTCTTGAATGATCTGTGCTTGAGGTGGACGGATCACATCCGTGGTCGGCCGTTATAATAAGAATATCCTCGCTCTTTAATTGCGCAATTATTTCAGGGAGCTTATCGTCAAACTCCATCAAGGCTTTTGCGTAACCATCAATATTGTTGCGATGACCGTACAGCATATCAAAATCTACAAGGTTTGTGAAGAGAAGCCCTTCAAAATCATCCTTCATCCATTCTATTGTCTGTTCAATACCATTATTGTTACCATGGGTGTGAACTGCTTTTGTGATGCCGGAACCATTAAAAATATCTTCAATTTTGCCGACTGCCCAAACCTCAAAATTAGATTCTTTCAGATAATTCAATATGGTTTTTTTCGGAGGATCTAATGCAAAATCCTTTCTTCGCTCGGTTCTTGTATAATTTCCTGGCTTTCCAATAAACGGTCTTGCTATAACCCTGCCTACACCATGCTCTCCTTGAAGCATTTGACGTGCTATGCGGCATATTTCATACTGTTCTTCTATTGGTATTACATCCTCATGAGCTGCTATCTGAAAAACGCTGTCTGCAGAAGTGTATACAATAGGATAGCCTGTTTTAACATGCTCATCACCCAATTCCTGAATAATGACTGTTCCTGAAGCTGGCTTGTTTCCAAGCGTTCCACGCTTTATCTGTTTTTCAAACTCCCTAATAAGAGCATTAGGAAAACCCTCGGGATATACAGGAAAAGGTTTCTCTAAAACTATTCCTGCCATTTCCCAGTGACCTGTTGTTGTATCTTTGCCGGCGGATTTCTCTGCCATTTTCCCATAAGCACCTGATGGAATAATTGAATCAGAAAAAGTTGAAGATAAAAAACTGCTTACACCATCTATTTTCCCAAGCCCTAACTTCCCTAAATTCGGCAATGCAAAACCTTTTGAAAGCTCAGCTATATGACCTAATGTGTCACTTCCTTCATCACCATATGCCATACTGTCGGGCATTTCTCCGATTCCCGCACTATCAAGCACAATAATTATCACTCTTTTCATACAAGTCCTCCACTTTATCAAGACGTAAAATCACTCTAACAGCAGCGTTTGCAGCTAAATCCATTCGTTTTTTTACTTCTTTGCTTATATCATTATAGAAACATTCTGCAACATTCACAGAATCTGTTTGAATAGTTACTATTTCTTGACACCCAAGGTGTGTTTTAATAGAATTTAGACAAGCATACTCAAATGCTTTACCCATAGCTGTTCGTGTTGCCATCACTATCTACCTCCTGCTATTCTTTTATTGGTTAATTGAAATAAATTTTCACAAAGGATAGTATGTAATTGCTTTGCCAATACTTCAGCTAACTTAACAGGAACTGCATTTCCAATTTGCTTATACTTAGATGTTAAATTACCAACAAACTCCATATCTTTTGGGAATGTTTGGATAACAGCTGCTTCTCTCCAAGTAAATCTTCTTGTTTTTCCGGAACTGCCAAACTCCCATTTATCTTCCCCGACTTTTTCCATATTAGGTGAGCTTGGGTGCAATGTTACTTGCTTAGCCATAGCCGGTATGGTATAACTGACATTATCCCAATCACGTTTCCGATTTCTGCTCATGTAACGAGAAGAAAATTGATCTCTACAAAGATCATCAAGGCTTAGTTCAGGCATATCTTTCAAAGCTTCCCTTAAAGTTACCTTTCGTGATGAAGATTTCGGGAATTCATATTTAGTAATATTTAAGTCTTTTCTAAATCCAACCATGATGACGCGCCACCGATCTTGCGGGACACCGTAATCAGCCGCATTAACCAGATTAGGGAAGACAGTATAACCTTTGGCGGAGAAATCTTCAATAATAGCCTCTATTATAGTTCCATCCCCAAGAGTAAGTATACCTTTCACATTTTCTGCCACAAAAAAATAAGGTTGTTTTTCTTCTACCAGTTTAACAAAGTATCTGTATAACACATTGCGTTTGTCATTAATTTTCCTTGGTCCTGCCAAACTAAACCCTTGACATGGAAACCCACCCATCACAACATCGCATTGAGGAATGTCTTTAAAATTAATTTTGGAAATATCACCTTGCACAACTTCCGCATCAGACCAAAGCCTATGGGTATCACAGGCGTCTTTATCCATGTCATTCGCCCAGATTACATCAAATCCTTTGTTCGCAAAACCCATATCTAATCCTCCAGCACCTGCAAACAAAGATACAATACTAAATACAGTCTGCTTGCTGTTTTTATTGAAATCCAAAATCTTCATTTGTATAGTATACCTCATTCCTTTTCTGCTATTATCATTTTATCATAAGTATATAAATTCGTGGTATAATTAAACAAAGATTTTACTGCAGAAACATAGGAAGAGTACAGAAAGGATATTATCATATAATGAAGTGGTATATAATTGCACCGGCAACGCTGCTTGTGATACTCATATATATGTTTTTACAAGCACTCTCTTTTAAAATAAGATTCTTTACACTGCCTTCAAAAGCTAACATACGCTTTTTTCACTTAACTGATGTACACATAAGACGATTATTTATATCTGCAAAGCGCATTAAAAAAGCAATAGAAAAAACAAACCCTGATTATATCTTATTTAGTGGTGATTTACTTGAAAAGCCTGAAGATTTAAATAAACTCGAAAAATGGTTGAAAAATATAAATATAAAGGTACCTGTATATGCTGTATTGGGCAATCATGAGCACAAGTGCTTCAGAGAACACCCTTCCTTTAAAAATGAATTTTTAGGGGTAATGAAAGAGCTTAATATAGAGGTTTTAAACAATGATGTTGTTATTCTTAAGGATAACAACGGTTTAATTTCTACAGATAAGAATGGTATAAAGTCTTTAGATAAGAACGATCTAAAACCTTTGGATAAGAACGGTTCCATGGCACTTATTGGCATTAGGGATTGTAAAGCTGGAAATTTAATTGACAACCGTATACTATTAGATTTAAGGAAACAGTATGAATGCGTAATAGCTTTTTCACATAGTCCGGATATTTCTTTACTCATACCTGAGAATACTGTGGATATTTTAATTGTCGGGCACCTGCATGGCGGGCAGATTTGGCTTCCTTTCAATTTGGAATATCTTATTCTTCGCAAAGATAACTTAAGCAAAATGGGATACTACAAAGGATTTGCAACCATTCGCGGAAACAGAATTTATATAAGCCGAGGTCTTGGAACGGTACTTTTTCCTTTCAGGTTTCTTTCTATTCCAGAGGTTACCGTATTTGACGCATGATAATTGTTTTAATGACTAT
>ENA-UOOR01002872-UOOR01002872.1-fermentation-metagenome-genome-assembly--contig:-NODE-2872-length-16363-cov-5.336829_pt1 | contig 16363 bp, 14 predicted proteins | sample MGYA00245780_ERZ724029 | MGnify/ENA primary metagenome ERZ724029 (study PRJEB28704, sample SAMN03018315) | fermentation metagenome | biome: anthropogenic terrestrial biome; feature: soil; material... | reverse complement strand
TCAATGATAAACTTGGTCAGGTCCCCTATATCGGTTTGGAGCTGGGCAACGGCTTCCGAATCGGCAGCTCCGCTTCCGCTTGATCCCGAACTGATCCGGGAAGCCAGTTTAGATATTTGTTCATCCACATAGCTTTTAGATACCAGCGGATCCGAGCTGCTGCCGGGCTCCCCGGAGCTCACAGCCGATGACATAATTAATGTAGTGCATACAAATGTTAAACAAACTAAAGTTACCAATCTGCTTTTTCTTTTGAATATCATGATTTTCCTCCTAAAGTAGGCACTCCACAAGCTCTCTACTGCACGTATGTAACGCTCAGGCCGAAGCTTGTATGAAGTGCATGATCTACTCGTCTCATCAAGTAGTCGTCCAGATGTCCCGCCTTTTCACGAAGCCTTTTCTTATCAATGGTTCTTACCTGTTCCAGAAGAACCACTGAATTTTTGTTGAGGCCGTAACAGTCCCCTGATATTTCAATATGCGTCGGGAGCCTGGCCTTATCCAATTGTGAGGTTATTGCGGATACAATGATGGTGGGGCTGAATTTATTGCCGATATCATTTTGAATCACCAGCACAGGCCGGATACCGCCCTGTTCCGAACCCACAACAGGACTTAAGTCAGCATAGTAGATGTCGCCTCTTCTTACCAGCAATTTTAATCACTCCTGTAAAAAGTATTGACCACCAATGCATGACCCCTGTATACTATTCTCTTGATTCTATTATAAAATTTTTTTCAAGAGCGTCAAATTAAGATTAGATTACGCAATCTTTATTGTTACACATTTCCTGTAATTGTATACATTTCAGAAAAAAAACGGTAAAAATATCAGCGCAGCAGTCTTAAGCTTGCTCATGAACCAGGTAGTTCAACACATTGACAACCTTCCCGTTTTTAAAATAAACCCGGGGTATCCGCTTGCCTATGATACATACAATTTCATAGGGGATGGTACCGATCAGCCCGGCAATTTCATCAACGGTAATTTCATTGCCGCCCTGGCGGCCAATGAGAACCACTTCATCTCCCACCTCAATATCCCCGGCAATATCGGTCACATCGGCCATGCACTGATCCATGCAGATAGATCCCACCACCGGTGCGTACTGCCCATTTATGAGCACCCGGCTTTTGCCCGAAAGGAGCCTGGAATAGCCATCGGCATAACCGATGGGGATGGTTGCTATACGGGTTTTTCTGCCGGTCACAAATTTTCTTCCATAGCTTACCGGCGTATTTTTCTCCACCCACTTCACCATGGATATATTAGCTTTGAGAGTCATGGCCGGCTGTAGGCCTATGACTGATTTATCCACCTCGTGGGAGGGATAGATGCCGTAAAGAATAATCCCGGCCCTCACCAGATCCATTGTGAGCTCAGGATACTGCATGATGGCCGCACTATTGGATACATGGCGGATAGGAATCAGGATGCCGATACGGTTCAATTCATTGATAATGCTTTCAAAAAGCTCCGCCTGGTGTATCGTATAGCTTTTATCTGCTTCATCTGCTGAGGCAAAATGCGTAAAAATTCCCTCCACAACAATGCGGGGAAGCTTCTGGATTTCCACCACTTCCTTTACCGCACTGTATCCCGGAGCAAAACCGACCCTGGTCATGCCCGTATCTATCTTGATGTGCACATGAACATCAGTCCCTTGCTTCACTGCTTCATTGGACAGAGCCTCTGCGATTTCATGGCTGTAAACGGTCTGTGTAATATGGTATTTGATGAGCTCATCAGCCCTTTTCGGACTTGTATGGCTTAGAACCAGAATGGGAACCTCGATTCCTATTTTTCGGAGCTGTATGGCTTCGTCAATCATGGATACCGCAAGTCTCGAAACACCGTTTTCAATCATGGTGCTCACGGTCTCCAGAACACCGTGGCCGTAAGCATCCGCTTTGACTACAGCCATGATCTCGGTGCGCTTGCCCACCAGATTACGGATTTCCCTCACATTATGCGCAATATGATCCAGATTTATTTCGGCCCAGGCCCGGGTAAATTTATAGTCCATTATGATCACCTTCTATTTTGCTTTAACACATGAAATATACCTTATGTCTATTAAGCCTCCAGAATATGCTTGAATGCCCCGGGGATATGGCTGGCGATATCTTGCGCCATCAAACCGGGCATCCCCTTTTCGCGGGCTGCCAGATCCCCCGCCAGGCCGTGCATATAGGCGCCCGCTGCGGCTGCATCATAGGGGGACATTCCCTGCCCCAGCAGGGATACGATCATGCCTGCAAGGACATCCCCCGCGCCGGCAGTTGCCATGCCGTTATTTCCCGTAGCGTTGATGGCCGTTCTTCCGTCATTGGTGGCAATCACTGTTCCTGCCCCTTTCAGAACCACCGTCAGGCCATATTCATCAGCAAATTGCTGGGCCAGGGATATTCTGTTGCTCTGAACCTCACCGGCATCAATGCCCAAAAGCCTGGCCATCTCAGCGGGATGGGGGGTGATGACCGCTTCGCATCGGAGATCTTCCAGGATGGATTTATCCCGGGCAATAATATTAAGCCCGTCGGCGTCAAATACTATGGGCTTCTCGCAATATTCGGCAACGGCATGCAGAAGCGCTGACGTATCCTCATTGCAGGTAAGCCCCGGCCCCACCAATACCGCGTCTGCATCCTCCGCCAAACTTTTTATCAAAGCCGGATCATCCAAAAATGCGTGTCCGTTTTTTTCAGGTATGATACTGAATACGGCCTCCGGGATAAGGATTGCCAACGGTTCCCTGCAGCTCTCCGGAACAGCCAGTCTTACCAGGCCAGATCCGGTTCTATAGGCGGATACTGCGCTTAAATAAGCGGCCCCCGTCATCCCGGCGGAACCGGCAATAATGAGTATTTTGCCAAAGGTTCCTTTGTGCCCGTCGGGTTGCCTTACAGGAAGGACTTCCCTGACCTCTTCTTTTTCCATTAATTCCGGTGTATTAAAATCCGCGGCAAGCCCGTAAGGGATGCCAATATCCGCTACCGTCAGCTCACCCATGCAGCCGGCCCCCGGATGTTGAACCATGCCAATTTTTGGGAGAAAAAATGTCACGGTAGCATCAGCCTGTATGCAGCTGCCCCTGATTTTTCCTGTCAGCCCGTCTACTCCCGAAGCAATATCGATGGATAAAACCGTCCGGGCATTTTTATTGATGATTTCAATGACTCTTTTCCATATGCCTTCCACTTCCCGGTTAAGACCGGTCCCCAAAAGGCCGTCAATGACGAGGTCACTGTTTCGGCAGGCGGCCTCCAGCCTTTGGGCCGCGGTACTGTCTGTCAAAACCGGAATTTCCAGTCCCATATTCTTCAGAATAAGAGCATTGGTAAGGGCATCACCGGTTAAATTTTCGGGCGCCGTCATGGAGAAGACCGAAACCGAATGCCCCATAGCCAAAAGATGCCTTGCTGCGGCAAAAGCATCTCCTCCATTATTGCCGGAGCCTGCCGCAATGGTAATACAGGCTCCGGTCTTGTCCCTCAAGAGTCCGGTCGCCTTTACAACCACCTGTATGGCCGCATTTTCCATCAGCAGGATTCCCGGTATGCCTAAAACTTCTATCGCCGTTTTATCAACGGATTTCATCTGTTGTGGCGTCAATAGCTTCATGAATATCTCCCTCCAGCCCAAATTCGGATTCCAGCCGTTTGACTTCATCAGCACCGATCAGTTCCGTAAGATCTAACGCATACTGTGTCCAATCCACAGAAATGGTTTCCAGCTCTTCTCTTAAAGCCTTTCCCCTCTGTTCCATTTCCGCAAGCTCTTTCTGTATTTCTAAGGTCCTCTCCTTGCTGAATTTCAGGGTTGAAAATATGTAAGAAACCGAATCCTCCAAAAGCTTCAGATTAGCCTCTTTCAATTTTTCATCCAGGGTTTCTATCTCCTCCATTACGGCGTCCATTCGGCTGTTTGTTTTTTCAATCTCATTTTTATACTCGGTCAGCTTTTTTTTGGCTTCGTCATCATTGTTATCAAAAGCCTTCTGGGTAAGATTCATAATTTCGGACATGCATTTTCTTTTTTGCGGCTCTAAATTTTCCTGCTCATTTTTAAGGAGCGCCTCTCTTTTAATCAGCTCACCCATTTCTTTTTCGGCCGTATCCAGTTCAGGGCTCATGCTGGTTGTAACAAACAGCTTTGTCCATCGCTCATCTAAGGAAAGACGTGTAATATCATTTTTTCTGAGGATCGATGCATCAAATTTTACGACTGCGCTTCCGTTTGCTTCTGAAGTCTCTTTACTTTGCTCCGGTGCCTGCCTCCGCTTAAATATCCACATAAAAATCACTCCCTGATGTACCAATTTCCAATGGATCACATTTACGCTCATACAAAAGTCTTCTAAAATGATCGCACTTCTAGTATAACATAACAAAGAACATATGAATGACCGGCGGCTTTGGCGCAGACCAGCATTTGAAAGCCCTTGAATTACCGCTGTTGTCAAGATTTTTGAAACCTGCGATAATGGACGTACAGCAAGGCTTACGCCAAAGCTGACCGGCCCAGTATCTATGATGAGGTAAAACTATGGAACTTAGCCATTTTGATAAAGCCCCTCCGATTAAAAAATTATCTGGCGGCAGAAGAAAAGTTGCCGTATTATTATTATCGGCTTTTTTGGTATTCCTTTTCATAATTTTTCTTTTCCTGGCAAAAGCACTGCTTGATACCTCTGCCATATACCATGGAGTCTTTATAGACGGAAAGAATATGGGCGGATATACAAAAGACAGGCTTTCTTCCTACCTGGAGGACTATTACAACGGTATATTTGATGGGATAACCCTCACCATATCCAGTGACCGTTTTGAGAGGAATGTGAATGTTTCTGATCTGGGCATAGGGATTGATTCCGGAACCATGGCCCAAAAAGCTTATGATATCGGTCGAAAAGGCGGCATTTTAGAGCGTCTTGCTAAAATCGGGCGTTTAATCCGGCATTCTGAACCGGTGGAATTGGAGCTCTGTTATGATACGGATGCCTTTAATCATTTTCTGGACCAAATCTGTCGGGCTGTCTATCAGGAAATCATCCCTTCTAATATTGTAATTATGGAAGACCAGGTCATACTCTGTACGGGTATTTCCGGAAAGGAAGCCGACAGGCAGCAGTTAAAAAATGATGTCATCGCCGCGGTGAAAACAATAAAGCCTGCAAAAATTACGGTTCCCGTCATTGAAGGGGAAATTCCTCCCATCGATGTGGAAACCACCCTAATAACCCTTAATCAGAGTCCCGTCAATGCCTGCTTTGTCAAAACCTCCCGAACCACATACGAGATAAAAAGTCATCAAATGGGGCGAAGGATCAGCCGGGAGAAGCTCATGGAAGTTATACATTATGTGGAAACCCGGGAAAATAAAGAATATGAGGAAATTTTGCTGCCTGTTGAGTTCATCTTCCCCGAAACAACCGAGGATATGCTTAAGGAGCAGCTTTTTAGAGATACCCTTGCCACTTATACCACTTATTTTAATACAAATAGTCAAAATAATCTGAATCGAAGCATCAATATCGGTCTTGCTGCAGAAAATATTGACGGTACTATTTTAGAACCCGGCGAGGAGTTTTCCTTCAATAAAATTGTGGGACCCAGAACCCCGCAAAAAGGTTATAAAATTGCCCATGTATTTGTTGACGGACAAATACAGGATGGCACCGGCGGGGGTGTCTGCCAGGTCTCCACTACCCTGTATAACGCGGTATTGAGGGCTAATCTTCCTGTTTCCGAACGCCACAATCATATGTTTACGGTCGGCTATGTGCCCCTTGGCCTGGATGCGGCGGTTTCTTACGGCTATGCTGATCTGGTATTTAAAAATACCACCGGCTACCCACTTATGATCAGCGCATGGGTAACCGATAATCACAGCCTGACTTTCCGGATCCGAGCCACAAATGACTATCCCAATCTTCGGGTAAAATTAGCGTCGGATACCATTAGAACCACGCCCCCGACGGTACAATATATTGATGACTATACACTTCCCCAGGGTGAGGTAAAGGTGACGGAGAACGGTTCAACCGGATATGTGGTGGATACATACATGAAAATCTATAACGGAAATGTACTGATTGGCGAAGAGAAGCTCCACCGGAGCGTTTACCAGATGCTTCCCAGAAAAATCAGCCGCGGCGCGGTCAGGATCTCCGAAATTACTGAATAATTCTTGAAATAGAGGTTTAACCATGAAACAGTTTATTGTCCCCCAAAAATACCATCAAAAAAGAGCGGACTGCTTTCTTTTTGACATATTTCCTACCGTAAAAGCTTCGGTTATTTTTAAGGCGTTTCGGAAAAGAAGCGTTAAGGTAAATGACAAGCGTGTCAAGGAATCCTTTCTCTTAACCTGCGGCGATAAAGTGGAAATATTTATCCCGGATGAATACCTGTCTGCCGGACAAGCCGCAGACGACCCGTCAGGCCTCCCGTCCGTTGTATATGAGGACAATTATATCATGGTGGTTTCAAAACCTCAGGGCATACCCGTCCATCAGGATAAAAACAAGGAGGAATTGGTGCTGGATCAATGGGTGCAGCGCTATGTCCGGGAACGGGATGCGGAGATTGCCTTTGAAGGGGGATTTCCTGCACTTTGTCATCGGATTGACCGGAATACCGGCGGTCTTGTTGTGCTGGCAAAGGACCCCAAAACCCTGAATATCATGGAGGAAAAATTCCGCCGGCATGAAGTCCGGAAAACCTATCACTGCATTGTAAACGGCATTCCCAAAAAGGCTTCCCGGGAACTTGCAGGGTATTTATGGAAGGACAGGTCCAAAAGCCAGGTCTTTGTATACGATAACCCCAAGCCCCATACGGAGCGGATCATTACCCGCTACCGCACACTGAAAACAGACGGAGAATTTTCCCTTCTCCAAGTGGAGCCGGTAACCGGCAAAACCCACCAGATCCGCGCCCACCTGGCCCATATAGGCCATCCTCTTCTAGGGGACGGCAAATATGGCATGAATGCCGTTAACAGAAATCTTAAGCTAAAATGGCAGGCTCTTTGGGCCGTCAGCCTGGTTTTTGACTTTTCCGAGCCCTCCGGCCACCTTTCCTATTTCACAGGAAAGGATATCTCCCTGCCTCAGATTCCATGGGAGGAAGGCCTTAAGAATTTGGGGCTATGGGATTAAGGAATAAAAGGGCATAAAAAAGGCGGAGAAAAGGTTCAGCCATTCCATCCGCCTTCGGGCAAAAAACAAAATCTATGCCGGAATGATTTTATCAAATCCACCGTTTGGACACTTTTTTTGAGCGATAGGTTTCCAGCGGCGCCCAGCCGGTCTCAGTAAACTGGGAAAGCAGTTTCTGCACAACGCCGAGGGTTATGTAATCGGCAGGCTTCATGCCATCGGGCTCATAAGCCCGCACGAACTCCGGAATTTGCATGAGCTTGTCAATAATATCCTGCTGGACGGGTATCCCGATCCGCTCCTCCTGAACAGGATCCTCCTCCAGAACCATGTCTTGCACGCGCGTATTGAGGGTGAAGATGACTTTCGCCCCCGCCAGTTCGGTAAGATGATAGGAACCGCGAAGGCCGGCAGGCATAATGATGGAGGAAAAGCCTCTTTCCTGGAAGATTTGATAGGAGCGTTTGGCAATGGCGATTCCTGCGCGGGTAATGACGCTTTCGGGGAGATTGAGCTTCATATCGGAAGCCACATCCCGAAGATAGTCATCGATACGGCCTACCTGCTGAACAACCAGACAGGGCGCGACTTTGACACCATTGGCCCTGGCTTTTTTTATGCCCCGCTCGTAGGCTTCCGCCACAGAAATGGCCTGTGAAACAGAAACATTAATGGTTGCACAGATGGGTATACCTTCTGAGGCAATCTGCTCTATGACCTCTATTCCAGAGCGGGTGGTGGGAAGCTTAATCGCAATATTGGGCGCCCAGCTGTGAACCCGGCGGGCCTGGGCCAGCATGCCCTCAAAATCTCCTGCGCGGCTGGGGTTCAGCTGACCCAGAGCATAACCGTGCTCCCCGTTGGTAGCTTTATAGACATCCTCAAAATATTCTGCGGCGTATGTCGCCATCAAACGAAGCAAAGCTTCGGCGCGCTCTTCAAAATCCAGATCCTGGGGTATCTGATTGACCTTTTCATCCCAGAATTCCGGCTGGGACCGGAAAGCCCTGTAGGTCAAGACCGGATTTGTGGTAACACCCAACGCCCCTCTTTTCTTTGCAAGCGCAATTTCGTCAGGATTGCCGGAGTCATGCCACCATCTTGTGGCGGTGGATTCGTTTAGCCATTCTAAATATGTCTTTTTCATCATAAAATTCCTTTCACGGGTAAAATGTAAAATTAATATGACCGTCTTTGTATACAAGCTGCTATGCCAAAATATATTGGGAATCAGCCTGTTATATCCCTGAAAACAAATGTTTTTAGTTTAACGTTAAACTCAAAAAGCAAAAGCTTAATTCCATTCTTCAGCTCTATGTATAGCTTTTCCCCAAGCAGCAGGAACCAAAGTGCCCCCAACTATATGGTGCACTCTGGTCCTGCCGTTCTGCTTAGGAAATACCCAAATAAGTTCTTCTGACACTGTCGTCTTGAGCAAGTTCCTGGGCCGGTCCCTCCTTGACAATTTTGCCAAGCTCCTGAACATAGGCACGGTTTGCAATTTTCAGAGCGGCATTGGCATTCTGCTCCACCAGAAGAATGGTGACTCCGTCCTTGTTAATTTTCTGTATGGTTTCAAAAATATCTTTCACGACCAAGGGCGCAAGACCCATGGACGGTTCGTCCAGCATTAAAAGCTTCGGCTCGCCCATCAGCGCGCGGGCTACCGCAACCATTTGCTGCTCACCGCCGGACAGGGTGCCGGCATTCTGTTTCTCCCTTTCCCGAAGTCTCGGAAACAGGTTATAACAGTATTCAATTTTGTCATTGATCCACTTTTTATCCTTCTTTAAAAAGGCTCCCATCATCAGGTTTTCTTTGACGGTCAATAACGGGAAAACCATTCTTCCTTCCAGTACCTGCAGCAAATTGAGCTCCGCAATTTTATGGGCCGGCATATCGTCAATTCTTTGGCCCATAAAATAGATGGTCCCGCCGGTATTTTTACCGAGAAGTCCTGATATGGTACGAAGCAATGTCGTCTTGCCGGCGCCGTTGCTGCCGATCAGCGAAACAATTTCCCCCGGATAAACGTCAAATGACACATGGTCCAATGCATGAATTTCGCCGTAATGAAAATCTAAATCTCTAACTGACAGAATTGGTTCCATAGCCATCAATCCCCTCTACCAAGATATGCTTCGATAACTTCAGGATTAGCCTGCACTTCTGCCGGCGTACCGAGAGCAATCCTTTTTCCATAGTTGAGTACACAAATTCTTTCTGTGATGCCCATCACAAACTTCATATCATGTTCCACAAGAAGAACTGTAATTCCTCTTTCGCGAATTCTCGTAACAAGATTTGCAAGAGATTCCTTCTCTGTGGGGTTCATACCTGCAGCAGGCTCATCTAAAAGAAGCAGAGTGGGATCGCTGGCCAGAGCCCGGGCAATTTCCAAAAGCCTCTGCTCTCCATAGGAAAGAGCACTGGCAATACTGTCCTCCTTTTGCTTCAGACCTACAAACTCTAAAATATTACGGGCCTTTTCTACCGCTTTTTTCTCCTCCTTATAATACTTGGGGGGATGGAACAAAGCGGAAAAAAGTCCGCAGCTCAGCCTGCTGTGCTGGCCTATCAGAATATTCTCCAGAATGGTAATGTTTTTAAACAGATTGATGTTCTGATAAGTCCTTGCAATGCCCAGCTGGTTGTTCTGGTACATGTAATTTCCGTCTATACGCCTGCCTTCCAAAAATACTTTACCGGATGTAGGCTTAAATGTACCGCTGATCATATTGAATGTCGTTGTCTTCCCTGCTCCGTTGGGCCCTATCAGGCCAAAGATCTCTCCCTTTTCAATACTGAAAGAAAGATCGTCAACGGCTTTCAAACCGGAAAAGTCGATTGTCAGGTTTTCAACTTCTAGCATCGCCATTGTGTGCACCTCCTAATTTCCTTAACCGGCTGGAGATATTCTTGCCAAATCCGGCTATACCGGTTGGCTGGTATAGAATCAGCAAAAGAAGCACAGTTCCGTATATCAGCATTCTGTAATTGGCCAGAGCCTGGAACCCTTCCTGGATAAAAGTAATAACCATGGCGCCTAAAACAGGGCCAACCAGGTTGCCGCTTCCGCCGAATAAAAGCATGGTAATGAATATGACGGAAGTGTTCTGTACGAAAGTATCAGGGCTGATAAAACCGATCATATGGGCATAGAGAGCACCTGCGATACCCACATAGAAGGCTGATATGGCAAAGGATATAATCTTATATTTTTTCAAGTTTACACCGCAGCCGTTTGCAGCCATGGTATTTTCCCGAATGGCGATCAATCCGCGCCCTACCCTTGAATGCACCAGATTTTGCTTAAGGATGAGCAGAACCGCCAGGAAAAAGAGCACCAGATAGAAATACATGAACTTGCTTTTCCTGGTCGAAAAATCAATACCAAAGATCTGGATCATGGGAATGCCTGTAATACCGACGTAACCGTTGGTCAGCTGAGGGAAATTAGCCACAAACAGAAGCATGATCTGATTGAAGGCAATGGTCAGCAGCGACAGGAAATGGAATACAAGCTTTGATGCCGGCACTGCCAGCAAAGCTCCTATTACCGCCGCAATCAGGCCTGCAATAAGGATGCTCACAATGGGCGGTAAAGGAGAAACTCCAAGCAGCGCGATTCCCCAGCTTTTATGGGACAGCAGAACCGAGCCGTAGGCGCCTATGCAGAAGAAACCGGCATGGCCGAAAGAGATCTGTCCTGTATAACCGAACAGGATATCCAATCCGCTTGTAGCGATGGAATAAATACCGATCAGGCAGATCAGCACATAAAAATATTTGTTCTGCCGGAATATTATATTCTTTTCCATCATGAACGGGACCAGGGCAACCAGCCCCAGAATTACGGCGGCACTGAGCTTTTTAATATTTTTTTGTGAAATAAACTTCATCACAAGTACACCTCCGCACTTTAATCAGATGTCATAAACTTTTGCATTGAAGATGCCGGATGGTTTGAAAATCATAAACAGAATCATTACTCCATAAACAATGAACTCTTTATATGCAGAAGAAACATACCCGGCAACGAAAGTTTCTAAAAGGCCAATCACCAGAGATCCGACAATTGCACCATAAATATTTCCATAGCCTCCAATGACGGCGCCAGCAAAACTTTTTGCGGATAAGTTATTGCCAAGCTGATAAGAAACATACATGGTCGGCGCCACCAGCACGCCGCCCAGACAGGCAAGGGCTGCTGCGATTCCATATGTGATACCGATCGTTCGATTTACATTGATGCCCATGCAGCTGGCCGCTGTTTTACTCTGTGCGGCAGCCCGCATTGATGTGCCAAATTTCGTTCTGTTGAGAAACAGGTGTAAAATGACCATTGCACATAGTGCTACGATAATGCAGGTTATCTGTTCTTTAGTGACAGAAGCAGAACCTATTTGAATGGGATCATTATTTCCATACAATGAGGGGAAATAGTTTATACGGCCGCCCCAAATCAACAGGGCAGCATTTTCAGCAATAATGGACAACGCAATGGTTGCCAGAACAACATAGACGTTTTTTGCTTTCTTGGCGACAAGTCTTCGAATAATAAACCGCTCCATCATCCAGCCAACGCAGAACATAATGAGAAGAGCTGTTATTAACGACACAACGAATGGAAATTTCCAGATACTATACATTTGCCATGCTATAAAAGCTCCCAGCATGAGCAAATTCGCCTGAGTAAAATTCATATAGCCTGAAGCTTGATAAATCAAGCTGTAACCCATGGAAAGCATACCGTATGTACATCCGAGCACCAGCCCTCCGACCAGTACCGATATAAACATTTGCATAGTGTCACTCCCTTATATGCCTTAGCTCAAATATATTAAGACCCCCACCTATTAACCCAATCAAAGATTGCTGATGGATCCCGGGAACCTTGTTGTATTCACAATAAGCAAAAGGCTGCGAAACACGGTTGTCAGCTTGCTTCCAAGCGTATTCCGCAGCCCTGCCGGGCTGATGCAAAAGCATCAGGATCCGAGATTGTTCAACTCTTCAGAAAGGGATTTTATTTGTAAGTATCAGCGCCATTTCCGCTTTCAATGTATTTATCCCATGACATATTCTTTCCATTGTGGATTACAAAGATCTGTTGTCCGCTTAAGCATTCGCCATTGTCAAATTTCGAGAAGTCTGCTTTTCCCGCAAGTATGTCCATTTGCATGCCTGCAATAGTATCTTTGACAGTAGGACCATCAGCGGTACCTGCTTTTTCAACAGCTGTCAATAGAATATTGGTGGCGTCGAAAGCCCTGTATGCTACGTCAGAAATAGGCATAACGCCGTATTCATCCTTGTAGGCCTGTAAGAAAGCACGTTCCATATCGCTGTTTGCTTCCTCAGGGCTATCTGCCACACAGTGGGGAGCAAAGAAAACAATACCATCGGCCGCACTGCCTGCTACGTTTCTCATATCGGCAGAAGAGAAGGTTTCACAGCCATAAATATAACCTTTGTATCCAAGAGAGCGGATCTGTTTTACCATAAGAGAGCCCTGCTCAGCCTGTGCAAAGATAATCACACCATTGGGCTGGGCTTTGACGATTGAAGACAGTGCGCCGGTCCAGTCGGTTTCACCCTGCATCGCCTGCTGTTCTTCAATGATCTTAACGCCTTGACGGGACTCAATTTCAGTCTTCACCTGCTTATAGGCGGAAATATTTCCGTCATCCTGGTAAACCAGCGATGCGATTTTATCGCTTTCAAGCTTTTCCATTGCGTCTACCAGGGGCGCAGCGCCGCCAGAAGAATTCGGCAGAGCACGGAAAAGATATGTCCATCCCTTTTGGAGCCATGCAGGATTCATACCTGTTGCTACCTCAGGAATCTCAGAAGCCTCTACCAGATCACCGGTAGCCTGAATATTACCGCTCAGCTGGGATCCGATAATACCATCTACGCCTTTTTCATCAATCAGGTAGGAAACGCCCTTAACAGCGCCTTCTGTAGTGGCTCCGTCATCATAGAACTCCAGGCCGATTTTTCCGCCAAGAACGCCGCCTTTTTCGTTCCATAGTTTAATGGCAAGCTTGATGGCATCATAGCCATTGCTGCCGGCAGTGGCCACATTACCTGTGATACCGCCGTAATGGCCGACTACATATGCATACTCACCAGCATTTCCGCTGGGGGCTGAAGAGCCGGGAGCAGATGCACTTGGGCTGCCGGCGGTACCGGCGGAATTGCCGCAAGCTGTCAGAGATACAGTCAGTATCAATGCCAAGAATAAATAGGATAGCTTTTTCATTTTGTTCTCCTCCTTAGACTATATTGATTAAAGAATTTATGAAAAGATAAACTCTCTAATTTTAGTGAATACAGAATATAGGCACAGCAGAAAAATTAAGATAACTTAAGATGTCATGAAAATCGGATTACATTGTATAGGTATGCTAAATAATGCCTGTTTCTCTGTAAGATTTATGCACAAAAAAAGAAACAAAACACTCGTTTTAACGTTAAAGCTATAAAAATAATCAAAGTATAATAGGAACTACTTTTGATAATAAACTAAAATATTAAAATAATGGTAAATATTATGTATTTATTTAAGAAAGCACGATGAGATATTTGATATTTTACTAATAATTGCCAATTTTGTCCTCCTAAATAAATCCATCTTTTGTTAAAAATTATTATAATTGAAGACATATGACGTATGCTGTTTAGTAATTTTCTATAATCCCTAGTATAACTAGCAATAAAACGAATGTCAATAACGAAATTTGAGTTTTATCGTTAAATTCTACAAAAAGGCAGTACAAGCCATGCTTTAGCGAAATCGTCCGGGTTTCATTCACGCCGCTTCGCGATCCTGCTCCGCTTCTGCATTTTAACATCACTCCGACACTAAATTACGAATTGAAGTTCTGTTTATTACTTGCATGTCCCTTTTTAATGTGGTAAATTATATTTAACGTTATAACAGCATACAGTTCATTTCCAAGATTTCAAATGAAGTATTGTAGTAAGGTAAGGTTCATATGACAAATAGCAAGAGGGTTACGATTAAAGATATCGCAAAAGAAGCCGGCGTTTCTGCCATGGCAGTATCACGCGTACTGAGCAATAAGGGCGGCATATCCCAGGAAACCAGCGAGCGTATATTGGCTATTGCCAAAAAATTGAACTATCGTCCCAATTCTATTGCGCGCAGCCTTCGAAAGCAGCGCACAAAAACTATTGGAGTCATTGCATCGGACAGCTCAGAGCTTGTATTTTCACAGATCTTGCGCGGTGTACAGGATTCTGCCTCCGCTGAGGGGTATGATGTCATTATTGCCAACACCTATCAGATTCCTGAAAATGAAAAGCATGCACTGAATACTATGATAGACCGCAGAATTGACGGGCTGATTTTTGCTGCTCCCATGCGGACCGGTAAAAGCGACCTGGAGGAACTGAAGCATTTGGGCATTCCCACCGTTCTGCTCATGCGGTCCGGGGGATTGGTCGGCATTGACAGCGTAAGTGCGGACAATTATATCGGAGGCTATGAAATAGTAGATTATCTGCTGAGCACCCGTGATGACGATATCCGTTTTTTCCCCCTTTCCCAGAGCCGGTCTACCGGTCTGGAGCGTATCGCCGGCTACCAGAATGCGCTTTCAGATCATGGCCGCAACTGGAACGAAAGGCGAGTTTATTATTGTGAACCGACCATTAATGATGGCTACAGTGCTATGGCCAAGCTTGTCCAAACCGGTTTTAAACATGGTACTGTCTGCTGCGGCTGTGATCTCATCGCCATTGGCGCCATTAAGGCCGTACAGGAAGCAAATTTAAAAATTCCGGAAGATATCCGGATTTCAGGCTATGATGATATTGAACTTTCGGACTACCTGAGTGTTCCGCTTACCACCATGAGGCAGCCCAAATATGATATCGGTTATGAGGGTGTGCGTCTCCTGCTGGAACGCTTTAACAATCCGGACATGTGCTCTAAGCAAATTGTTATGCGCAATGAATTAATTATTCGCAAATCTACCTGAATATAAGCCAGGGGGTTGATTTTTCTGCCCTTCTACGAACGCTCCGCACTCCGGAAGATTCATGTATCAGTTTGTGGATCATTACCAAAATTAAAAACTAGTTGACTTTTAAATTTCACTGTTTTATACTAAGTTTATCGTTAAACCTAATTATTAGGGTTGAAATCGTCTGGTCAAAATGTAATTGTTTCATTTAATAAATCTCTGAAAATGACTGATAAAATCAAAATTTATATTCGTTTTGAGGAGGCTTTTATTTATGAATGGTTCCACCAAGAAAGTCGCAATTGTAACCGGTTCAGCCCAGGGTATCGGCTATGCCATCGCCAAAAAGCTTGCATCCCAGGGTATTGCCGTTGCAATAGCCGATATTCATGCCGAAAAAACGTATGCAGCTGCAGAAAGCTTATGTAAAGAAGGTTGGGCGGCGAAAGGATTCTCCTGTGACGTTTCAAAATCCGAAAGTCTTGAGACCCTTATGGAACAGATCATGGATGCTTTCGGTCAAATTGACATTCTCATAAACAATGCCGGAATACTCCATTCCACTCCCATTCCCGATGTCACTGAGGCAGAATGGGATCAAGTGATGGCTGTCAATCTTAAAAGCGTATTTTTTGCCTGCCAGAAGGCATTGCCATACCTGAAAAAAAGTCTGAATCCAAGAATCATCAATATTTCTTCCCTTGCCGGCCGTATGGGCGGTTATGAAACAGGGCTTGCCTATACTGCTTCAAAGGGCGGAATTATCTCTCTTACCTATGGATTGGCCAGGCAGCTCGCTCCATTTGGCATTACCGTCAATGCCGTATGTCCGGGCACCACCGAAACCGATATTATCAAGTGCTGGGATGAAGCCCAGGTAGCCTCTTTAAAAGCGCGTATACCGCTTAACAGACTTGGCAAACCCGAGAACGTAGCCAGTGCCGTAGCCTATCTGGCTTCCGATGAGGCAGAGTTCATCACAGGCCTTTTGATGGATGTAAACGGCGGCATGTATTTCGGCTGATTATACAGAGAAGTTCTTACATATTTGTCTGCCATGTGCGCCAAAAGGTGCGCTGGATCATGCAAAGCCCTGACAACCTGTATTCACGCGAAAAATAATAATGACCCCAGGAGGAGATAAAAATGAGCGAAAACAAGTTTTTAAAATGGATGACTTCTGAAACCCAGTCGATC
>ENA-UOOR01002870-UOOR01002870.1-fermentation-metagenome-genome-assembly--contig:-NODE-2870-length-16380-cov-5.120306_pt1 | contig 16380 bp, 15 predicted proteins | sample MGYA00245780_ERZ724029 | MGnify/ENA primary metagenome ERZ724029 (study PRJEB28704, sample SAMN03018315) | fermentation metagenome | biome: anthropogenic terrestrial biome; feature: soil; material... | reverse complement strand
TAATTGGATCCAATATCTCTGAATAATCTGGCCGTTATCATGACCCTCTGAAAAAAGTTCTCCCCCATTGTTTTTTATGGTTTTTGCAGAGTATTCGTTTTCTTTTTTGCAGGTTATCAAAACCTGCTTCAGTCCAAGCTCTCTGCATTGTTCAAGAGCCATCGACAGCATTCTGGTTGCATAGCTTTTCTTTCTTTCCGACGGGCGAATATAGTATGCGATATGTCCCCCGCGGAATCTGAGCTGATCATTTAACCTGTGCCGGATTATGATGACGCCCATTATCTTGCTGTTATCTTTTATAAGCCAGTAAGTACTTGCGGGCACCCAATTTTCAGGCAACTCTCTTCCCTTATGCCGGTCTGTCAGCCTATTGATATCAGCCTCAAATGTGTTCTCGTCGGAAACCGGGATCACGCAGTCGAAACCCGTTTCTATAATATCTTCCCGGCACTCTTCAATGAAGTCCAGATATTCAGCTCTATATTTTATATTCGCTAATACCAGCCGTACATCATCCATACAATATTCTCCCCATTCAAAAAGCCATTTTAGCTGAATGAAAAAGACTATCTTTAAGATGAACTCCTTAGTAATGCCGTTGAAGCCTTACCGGTCATGTGCTCGACTTGGATTTCCACTAAGCAAACATGGTCCAATTGGCTTTCAATTTCCTGTTTTCCCTCTTTAATATAGTCCGGTGAATATTTTTCCACTAAACATTCAAGGGCATATCGTCTTTCAGAATCGTTCATAAGGACCCTTGCCCTGCCGAATATAGAAACACTCCTATAACGCGTAGTAAACTCTTCTTGCACGACCTGGTCTTTTTCTATGACACAGAAGGTCACCTTGTCATTTCTTTTTATAGCGTCTAGCTTATGCCCTTCTTTGGCACAATGAAAAAATATCTTTCCATCCTTAAAAGCATAGCTCAGCGGTATGGTATACGGGTAATCATCGTCGCCGATTACGCCCAAAACCCCGGAGGTACATACCCTTAGGATTTCTTCAGTTTCTTCTAGTGATAGTAACTGTTTTTTTCTTCTCATTTCTTTGAACATAATAACAACTCCCTGTCAAAAATAAAGCATTAATATCCCAATGGTTTTCCTACAATGATTACTTTTATTCTATCTTTGATAAACTGTCCTCTGATAATGGTAAAATCATTACATATTCTATCGGGACTTTTGCAATCCACACAATATCCAAGAGCAGTACATGGAGTATTTTTATTTAATCTTTTCGCATCAATTGGCGCAGAGTAATTTCTAACTCTTTTTTCTGCTTCGTCTATGTTTTTTACAATTTTATTAATTCCAGCTACCAAAATAACCTGCTTAGGACCGTAAATCATTGGGGCAACTCTGCTTCCATTACCATCGATATTGTAAAGCTCCCCTTCTTCGGTCAGTGCATTTGTACCGCTTATAAAAGTATCGGCAGAGAAATTTCGGATATATATTTCTCTTTTCTCTTCACTGGTAATACCTTTTTTATATTTATCTAAAAAGGTATAATTTCCTTTGCGAATAAAATCTATAACGCCTGTCTCAAAGAGTGTCATAGAGTCACCCACACCTATTACCGAGTGCCCATTTAAAAGTTCCTTTAAAAGCGTCATTAATTCATTCTCATCTTTAACAAAGAATCCTTTGATATTATGTTTTTTTAGATTGCTTATTGTTCTTTCAATCTGCTTATTTAAATACCACAAAGTATGATCATCCATCTAATCAATAAAACCCTCTCAAAAAAAGATCGTTAAGCGTTTAGAAGCTTACAAACAGCTCTCCCTAATCTAATTATAACATGAAATATTTCAATGCTCTCGGGCTCCCCGTTCGAAATCTCCGATTTCGTTAACGGGTGAGATTATTATAACATATAAAAAATAGACAATGCAGACTGTTTTATAGTGTTTATTTTTTAGAATGCGCCTTTATTATTTTACCAAGAACATTATTGATTTTACCCATCACCATATTTTTCAGATAAATTGCTTTATTTTTACAAGCAATTAAGATGCTGACATGTAATATGCTCTGGTAACCCCAGTATTCTATTTACCTTTTCAATACCAATAAAATCTACGAAGCAGCCCCATAATTTTTAGATTCCTATAGATTTAAATCAAGCCTGTCGGTATAGTATCAATATTTATTTTATAACCGACAATACATCCAGTGTTACAATTTCGGGCTGGTGCTTTATATATTTTTCGATGCAGACGACTCCATTTTCCGCTTCTCCGACAATCATAAATCCATCCTTTTCAAGCATCCGCCTGATAAGCATCCGCATAAAGGAGGAATCGTCAGCAAATAGAACGGTTTTCATTTATGATTTTTCTTTTCGTTACCTTTCCTTTCCTCCAGATAACGAATACTAAAATCTGGTGAAATTCAAGAATAGCGATTCCTGCTATTATTTCCGCCTGGTAAGGATAAGGCTTTTTGTGATAATAATCGCAAAAAAATAATCTGCTGTATTAGGATACAGCAGATTATTTTTTCTTCATATTCAATTATGTAGTATTTTTTCATTTTTTGACAAAATTCTCAAAATTCTCGGAATTGAAAAATGTTTTGCAGCAAGTGGCAGAGTGATGTTTTAGTGGGTAAGCGAAGCAGGATTGCGGAGCTTACCCACGTAAAATCCAGGACGGATTTTCTCGAGGGCGCACAAAATATCACTCTGCCGCTAAATTTCCGCTCCTATTTTATTACCAATGCGCCTGCACAGGATGAGATCTGATGATAGGCAAAATTTAAGCCCTGTTTTTTGAGTAAATCCTCGATTTCTTCCATGACAATATAAATCTCATCATTATCCCAGCGGTCTATATTTTTCAGTCTGCATTCCTCAAAATCAGATATCGTCCTAAATGCCACATCTGCTATAATAATTTGTCCGCCTGGCGCTAAAAGTGTCTTTAATTCTTTTATAAAATCAACCTTTGCCCGGTGATCCAAATGGTGAATCGCATAGGTGGAAATGATGGAATTGAACTTTGCGCCTGTTAATTCCGGAGGTATTCCTTGAGAGAAATCAGCCTGAACAAAACGGCCGTTGGGCATTTTCTCCTGCGCTATTTTAATCATATTTGCTGAGAAATCAACACCGTAGATGATGGCCCCTTCCTGATATAGTCTATTGGTGAGCGTTCCGGTACCAAAGCCTATATCCAATATCTTGGAGCCCGAAATATTGCTTCCGAGCTGGTTATATACGTAAGCCAAAACATCATAATATCCCTCAAAGGGGTATCCTTTTGAGTCTGCAATACTTTGATCGTAGCTTTCGGACCATAGATCGAATCCTTTACTGTCTAGCATGATTTCCTCCTAAGTTTTTCATTATTATGCTGGCCCCGGATATTAAAGTATGTCAGGAAAGTAGGATTGCGGATCTACCGAATAAATCCCGGACGGATTTTCTTGAGGGCACACTTTAATTCACTCTACAGGCACCACAAATGAGCATGAACACAAAAAAATGATATTACAATATTGATGAATGTTCAATATGCGTGGATATGTCCTTTGCCCCCTTCACTTACCGGAGAATCCGGGCAAATATACCCTCCCATAAAAAGGAGGATTACCGTTATAGGCAATCCTCCCGGGAGTCTTCAAATTTCTATTCGGCATTCCCTGTTGCAACAATGTCAATACCGGTTCCCAAAATGTCCTTGATAATCACATCCATACAGCGGACAGGCACTTTTGCCTCTGTCTTTTTGATCTCCTCCATGCAGTCAAAAAGAGATTCCCTGGGCAAAGGTTTATTGGACCGAACAGGCATCAGAGGCATATCACTGCCTTTCAAACGGACCGTAGAGGTCAAAATACGGACCGGATGCAAAAATTCATTGGCTGAATACTCTTCGCCGCGCTTGCAGGTATGGCCTTCAATAGAGAGGATTTTCCCCCCCTCGCCTTTTACCGCTATGGTGCAGCCGATGGGGCAGACCGTGCAAATGATCTTTTTTTCTTGCATTGCTTACACCTCCTTTGTCACATCGACGCGTACACAGTCGGAAGAAGCCGGGATTTCACCGGTTTTGAATGTCACATGCTCCATTTCTCCCGGATTCACCTTGACGGCTTTCTTCTTATAAAGCACCGCGTCACCGCTCTTGGCAGTAATGGTTACATTGTGTTCGGGTGCCAGCACGCGGAAATATAAAGTAATCTGCTCATCCATATCTGCAATATCGAGCAGATGGGGGCAGAGGTAACGGACATTGTTTCCGGTCTCCAGCGAAATACGACGTTTCACCTGTGGAAATGATCCCATTGCATACCTGGCGGCCTCCCGCCCGGCAATCTCGCTTTCCAATGTTACATTATCCACCAGGTCATTTACGTGGACCACGTTTCCGCAGGCAAACACAGCGGGATTGGAGGTCTGCATGAACTGATTGACCACAGGGCCATTGGTAACAGCCGAAATTTCAATATCGGTTGCCCGTGAAAGCTCGTTTTCCGGAATCAGTCCCACTGACAGCAGCAGGGTATCGCAGGGGTAGAATTCTTCAGTTTCCCCAATGGGCCGCTTATTCTCATCTACCTGGGCCACATACACACCCTCAACACGCTCATTGCCAACAATTCTGGTCACCGTATGGGAAAGCAGTAGCGGAATATCGTAATCATCCAGGCACTGTACCCGGTTTCGTGTCAATCCCGCCAGATAATTCATAATCTCTACCACTGCCACCACATGGGCGCCTTCCAGAGTCAGGCGGCGTGCCATGATCATGCCGATATCGCCTGAACCGAGTATGACAATCTCGCGGCCAACCATTTCATTCTGCCTGTTAATAAGCCTCTGGGCCGCCCCAGCAGTATAAATGCCGGCGGGACGTGTGCCCGGAATCTGAATATTGGCACGGGTTCTCTCCCTGCAGCCCATGGCAAGAACTACACTTTTGGCGTCGACATAGGTAATGCCATATTTTGAATTGACGCATATAATCTTGCCTGTCGGCTGTACTTCGAGAACCATCGTATCAAGAAGCGACTCAATGCCCAGACTCTCTGCCTGTTTTATGAAACGGCCATAGTATTCCGGGCCTGTCAGCTCTTCATTGTAGTAAGTCAGGCCAAAGCCAGGGTGTATGCACTGCTGGAGAATACCGCCCAGAGCCGTATCACGTTCGATAATAAGGACCTTTTGGGCTCCCTGCTTTTTTGCCGATACTGCAGCTGCAAGACCGGCCGGGCCCCCGCCGATAATGGCCACATCACATTGAATATTATGCATTTTATTTCCCCCTTTCCATTACCGCACCTTACCGGCGATCATATAAGAGCCTTTGTTGTTCTTATTGACCTCGGTAACAGGTATGTTGAGCTCTCGGGCCAGTATGTCGATGACCCTTGGGCCGCAAAAGCCGCCCTGGCATCTTCCCATACCGGCGCGAAGGCGACGCTTGACAGCGTCTACCGAACGGGCTGGGATCGGCCTATGGATGGCCTCCACGATCTCGCCCTCGGTGATGGTTTCACAGCGGCAGATCACCTTGCCGTAAAGAGGGTTCTGCTTTATAAGTAAATTCTGATCATTACGGGAAAGTTTATGGAAGCAGGGGATATTTTTGCGCTTTTCAATAAAATTCGTTTTAAAAGGAGCCTTCATGCCAATGTCAATGAGCGTCTGTGCAACGTATTTCCCCAGCGCGACCGAGCCGGTTAACCCGGTGGAACGGATCCCGGACAGATTGACATAATTCTTTACATCATCATAAGTATCCACATGCAGTCCTTCAGGGTTGCGGTTGGGTCTAAGACCGCAGTATTGTGTGATGGAATCCCGCAGATTGACCTTCGGGATCAGCTTGCGGACATCTGTTTCTATGCTGTCAAGCCCTTCCCGTGTGGTGGATTTGTCGACCTTGTCTGTAAGGTCCTCAGCCGTAGGCCCCACCAGCATATTTCCATGAATGGTAGGACACATAAGCTTGCCCTTTGTCAGCTTTGTAGGGATCGGAAGTACAATATGCTCCACCTTGCAGGAGGTATTCTTATCCAGAATATAGAACTGGCCTTTGCGCGGGTTCACATAATAGTCGTCCTTTCCCGCCATGTGCGCTATTTCGTCACAATAGAGCCCCGCTGCGTTGATAACATACTTTGCCTCAATGGGACCCGCTGTCGTTTCCGCTCCGGCAATACGGTCACCCTCGATCTTTAATCCTGTGACCTTGGTGGACAGGAGGAAGGAAACCCCGTTTTCCTGTGCATTCTCAGCCAGCGCCACCACCAGCAGAAAAGGATCGATGATGCTCTCCCTTGGTATGTACAATCCGCCCTTAACCTCAGGATTAAGATTTGGTTCCATCTTCAGGAGCTGCTCAGCGGTTTTATACTCAACATCATAAACGCGGTTTTTGAAGGCCTTTTCCTTGATGGAGGGCAATTTCTCAAACTGCTCATCAGTGATAGCAGGAAGAATTGCCCCGACCCGCTCGAATGGAATCTCCAGATCTTCACTCAACTTGTCATACATAGGGTTTGCAGCAACGACCAACTGAGATTCAAGGGTTCCCGGGCTTGCGTCGTATCCTGTATGGATGATGGCGCTGTTGGACTTGGATGCGTCTCCTCCTACATCTTCATTCTTGTCTGCCACCATCACATCAAGCTGATATTTACTGAGTTCCCGTGCAATTGCGCAGCCGGAAGCCCCTGCTCCGATGATCAGCACATCCGTTTTCAACATAATCATTTCCCCTTTCGTATGATCGTGGAGCGCCGCTCTGCAGTGTCCCGATCAAAGCCTAGTTTTCTTCCCACTTTTTAGAACGTTCCACCGCTCTGTGCCAATTGTGAAGCAAAGTCTCACGCTCGTCTGCACTCATTTTCGGCTCAAAGCGCTCCGCCAGCTTCCACTTGGAAGTCAGATCATCGAGACTGGAAAAATCCCCTATGCCCAGGGCGGCAAGATATGCGGCGCCCAATGCAGTCGTCTCTGTGATGACCGGAACGTCTACGGGAATGCCCATGATGTCGGCCTGGAACTGCATAAGGAACCGGTTTGCAACCATACCGCCATCCACACGCATAACCTCAATGGGAATGCCGGAATCCTTATTCATGACCTGAAGATTATCATTCACCTGGTACGCCACCGACTCCAATGTGGCCCGCACCAGCTGTTCACGGGTTGTACTGCCGGTAATGCCCACAATGGTTCCGCGGGCATACTGATCCCAGTGAGGGGCTGCAAGCCCTGCAAATGCAGGTACAAAATACATGCCGCCGGTATTTCCTGCCTTTACGGCCATTTCCTCTGTTTGGGAAGCTTTTTCAACAATCATCAGTTTATCACGCAGCCATTGTACTGCAGCGCCTGCAATATAGACGCCGCCATCCAGTGCAAAGGTCATTTTTTTGTTGAGGCCCCAGCCGACGGTAGTAAGAAGGCCGTTCTCGGAATAAACAGGTTTGTCCCCTGTATTCATCAGCATAAAACAGCCCGTACCGTAAGTCGTCTTGACAGAGCCGGGCGTATAGCATGCCTGGCCGAAGAGCGCAGCCTGCTGATCCACGACGGAACCGGCTATAGGTATGGAGATGCCGAAGAAATCAAGCGGATCGGTATAGCCATAGATCATGGAGCTGTCGCAAATTTCCGGGAGTATGCTCTTTGGTATACCCAGTACATCCAGAATTTCATCATCCCATTGACCGGTATGTATATTCAGAAGCATTGTGCGGGAAGCAGTGGACTGATCTGTGACATGCACCTTGCCATGGGTAAACTTCCAGATCATCCATGTATCAAGGGTACCCGCCAGTATATCGCCATTTTTGATCTTGTCTGAAACGCCTTCAACATTATCAATAATCCACTTTATCTTGGTAGCGCTGAAATATGCATCAATGACCAGCCCTGTCTTCTCGCGAATCATGGTACCATACTGTTCGGCGACCTTATCAGCATAACGGGCAGTCCGCCGGTCCTGCCAAACAATGGCATTATAGACAGGCTTTCCGCTATTCTTGTCCCAGAGCATCACGGTTTCGCCCTGATTGTCTAAACCAATGGTCGCAATTTGGTGAAAGTCAATACCTGCCTCTTTCACCGCCATATCAATGGAGGCCAGTATGGAAGTCCATATTTCCATGGGGTCATGTTCCACCCAGCCCGACTGGGGATAATATTGTGTATGCTCTTTATAACCTTTAGCCGCGATATTCCAGTTTTCATCCAGCAATAAAGCTGTGGTTCCTGTCGTGCCCTGATCCAGACCAAGATAATATTTTGCCATAATCGCTCCTCCTTACTAATTCAAAATTGTTTTCGGTTATTTGCCTTAGGCCACTGCCGGTTCTTCTCCGGCATTGCCTTCTTTTGCTGCGATTTCCGCACTCATCTTATCCTCAACATCGGTGTTCTTGCAGATGAGCAATGTCAGCAGAACAGCCAGCACGCCTGCGACAAGTTTGGATATAACCATAGGGGCAATGGCTGAAGGCATGACTCCTGCCGTGAAGCCAAGATGGTCACCCAATGCGGCAGTAGCGGGTACAAGCCATGCGGTATTAATAATTTTGCCTTTGGGGGACATTTTCTTCATCATACCGTAAACTGGAATAGAGTTTGCGAGGGTAAATACCAAACCCGCAGCAGATGTGGAATCCAGGCCGATTTTTTGACCAAGCGCATTCAGCGGTTTATTTAGAACTTTTGTAAGGATATGTAATAATGGGAATGTGCCGAGTAATGTAACACCTATAATTCCGATAATTCCCATGGCATCTTCAATTGGATCCATACCGGGTATAATGACGATGCCTGTAATGAATTCGAATGCAGCGCAAGCGATACCAATGGTAACAATGATAACAATAATTTTCCCGAAAATGATGCAGCCTTTCATCAGCTTGCTGGGTATGTACTTCAGTCCGATTGCTAACAGTATGGAAAGAACGGCGATAGGGATGGTGTTCATAATGACCATTCCCATATTATAGCCGGCGATAAGTCCACCTATCACGCAGCCGATGGGAATCGTTATGAAACCAATTAAGAGACCTTTAGCGAAATAGGGCTGATCTCTTTTTTCAATGAGGCTCAAGCCAACCGGAATGGAGAAAGTCAGGGTGCAGCCAAACATTGCTGCCACAATGAGTCCGGAATACTCGCCGGCTTGCGGATTAACCGCCAGGGCCATGGCCAGGGGATACCCTCCGGTATCGTTTGGAAGAATAGAGCCGAAAAGTGCCGGGTCGGCGCCAATTGCTGAAAGAGCCGGTGTAACAATTCCTCCCAGCACCTTTGCGATGACAGGGGCCAGGCAGACGATACCCACCATACCCAGCGCCAAAGGACCCATGGCGTTGAAGCCTTCGTCAAATTTCTCACCGAGGCCAAATTTGTTGCCGATAATTTTGTCAATACCCCCGAGGATCGCACAAACTGCAATGACAAACATGAGAATTTCGCTGAATGACATATAGAACCCTCCTTGTAAAAAATATACTTTACCCCGTCTTTGGCGGGACAAAAGCCAATAAAACAAGAAAGAAAGGAACCATATAATTTTTGTGGGTTTTATAGGGGATTTCAATGTATTAATTATACACAACCCACACAAACTTGTCAACAATGCACGAATAATATGTTGTGGTCTTGTGGGATCCACTGCTATATTATATAAGCCAAGCTCTGGATAGATGCCATATAATTTGTAAAATCTTCACTGTGTATTGCCTTTTTCTATTTCTTAAACAATACCCCAAAAAATTTTCCAGATCAAAAAGACACCTCCTTTTTTTGTGCTGTCAAACATCAGATTTACTAATATTTGGAGCTGTACTTCAAAAAGAGGTGTCCGGGAAAACAATAATTTAACTATTCTAACGGGAAGCAGATTCGGGAGCAACAATTATTTTAAGCCCGGCATCACGGTATTCCCTCAAGGTTTTATCGGGCACAGACCAATCGGTAACCAGCACATGGATTTTCTTTAAAGGACAGACCGAATTGAGCGCCTTCACGCCGAATTTGCTGAAATCCGTGGCCGCAATAACTTTATCGGCCCGCTCTATCATAAGTCTTCGGCTGACTGCTTCATTAATGTGGTAATCGGAAATACCGCCGTCAATGGTCAGCCCGCCCACACCCAGAATGGCTTTGTTTGCGTTAAAGCGCTGGAGTCCATATTCACAGAGAAAGCCCGAAACAGATAATTCACCGGACCGGAGCTCTCCGCCAAGGAGTATGATGCGGTTCGAAGGATTCCCCACCAGCGTCAGGGCAATTTGAGTTGAATTGGTGATCACGGTTAAATCACTTTTTCTGGTCAGGCATTTTGCCAGCTCAAGCATGGTGGTCCCCACATCAATGAACAGGGTGTCCCCATTTTCGATGAGCTCCGCCGTTTTTGCCGCAATGGCCTGTTTTTCAAAAAGGTTTTTTATCTCCCTGTGAGAATAATCCGGTTCAAGCCCGTAAAAACCTTTGCAGACCGCACCGCCGTATACGCGCTCCAGATAACCGAGCTGGCCTAAATATTCAAGATCCCTTCTTATGGTTTCCATGGAGACATTGAATTCGCCGACAAGTTCAGCGGCCTTAACCATGCGTTCATTAGCAAGCTTTTCAAGAATTCGATTTCTTCTTTCCTGAACCAGCAGGCCATTCTTTTCATCGCCCGAAGCGGCGCTGCTATTGCTTATAAAGTGATCTTCATTCATTTGTGTACCTGCCTTCAATGATAGTCGTCCTGCGGTACCGTATGGCTGCAAGCTTCTGCTTTTTGGGACAAAAGCTAAAACGGCTCCGGCTCTTCCAATTTAATAAATATTACTATATTAGTATGGAATTTTCAATATATTTCTAAGAATATGGCTCCTGTCCAAGCTTCCGTGAAACATTTCATTGGAACCGTCTATAAACTGATAAAACCATCAATTCCCGGTAATTTTACCGGAACAGGATCCGCAAGGGTCAGGGAATTTTTAGTCACCCGGCAATCAAAGCACAGTATACGAACACCCCTTTCATAAGCCGTTCGAAGAGTGCTGCTAAAATCCGGGTGCATCATGGTGTGGGGTGAAAAAAAGTTCACGCCTTTCATCTGCACAATAAAAACAAGATAAGCTCCGAAGCCTTCAGCTTTTGCTTTGATTAGTTCTTCCATATGCCTGACGCCCCGTTCTGTGGGGGCATCAGGGAAAAGGGCAACTCCCTTTTCCTCCAATGTCACTCCTTTTACCTCTAAAAAGGACTTTTGTTCTCCGGCCTCAAGATATAAATCAAAACGGGATTCATCAAACCGGGTTTCCGGTTTGATGAAAGTGAGGGCTCCAAGCCCCGGCAGAGAAAAGCCGCTCTTTTCCAGGGCCTCCTTCATGACCTTGTTGGGAGCCGTGCTGTCCATATTGACAAGTCTTCTGCCCTTTTTTACAGTAATCAGCGAATACCCTGTTTTTCTGTTTTTATTGTCCGAAGTCTCCAAATAAACAGTCGCTCCGGGTACCAGCAGCTCCCGGCAGCGTCCCGTGTTTCGGACATGAGCCGCCACTTCCTTGCCCCCTGTTTCGCAATGGGCAATAAACCGGTTGGGGCGGCTCAAAAAACGTGCTTCAACTATATTTTTATAAATCATATTTGCTCCTTGTCCTTTTTTAATAGGACGGCCGCTGTCAGGCAGCCTGTTGCGAGAGATACCCCCGCAATGATGCTAAAGGCTGTTTTAAAACTGTAGTTTTCAGAAACAGCGCCGATGATCGGAAAAAACGCAATCATCGCGACACTGTAAATCATGGCCTCGAAGGAAAGGATTGTAGCCCTGTACTCCGACGGTATGAGCTTATTAATATAATCCCCGAAAATAACAAACATGAAACCTTCAAGGGCGGAAAGCAGCATCATCAGCACAGGTTCAGCGGAGGTCAAGGCCAGGATAAGGAACATCAGACCCGGCAATAGACCGGTCAAAAGGATTACCTTTCTCTTCCCTATCCATTTTTCAATTCTGTAGGAAACCAAGGACATCAGCGCCCCCATTACCGATGTGGCAGCCAGCAAAATCCCTATCTGGTATTCCAAATATCCCTTTGATTTCATAAAATTCTGAAAGTAAAAGTAGAGGGTCATAAAGCACACCGAAAAAATCTCCAGATGGAATATGTAGGGAAGGACATTTCGGTTGGCCCAAACCGCTTTCAGCGACTCGTTCATATGCTGAAAAATGGAGTCGGCTTTTTGCTTTTCAGATATAACCGGCTCTTCCATACTCATGGAAATTCCAAGTGCCGTGAGATGAATCAAGGCGGTTATGGCGTAGGCCAATTCAAAGCTGAAGGTTGCGACCGCTCCCCCGGCAACAAGAGAAATAATGTGGGCAGATTGAAAGCATATTTCCTCCCTGCCCCGAACCTTCATGTATTCATCCTCCCTACCACACTGAACCAGGCTGTCATAGACAAGAGCGTCCCCCGCTCCCGATTCCAGGCTGTAGGATAAAGAGTTAAGGATAAAACCAATTGCAAATCCCCAAAAGTCACGGGAAGCGATCATGACCACGCAGCTTATAAATGCAAACAGCCGTCCTATGACCCTGGATATCCTGCGCCCATACTGGTCGGCAATAAAGCCTGTGGGTATTTCCATCAGCATACCGGTGGTATGAAAAATAGATTCCATAAGCCCTATTTCAATAAGGCTCATGCCCCGGCTAGCCAAAAACAGTACCCAAATAGCCTCGGACAGAGATGTACCGCGGATAAATTGAAAGAAGTAATTCTTTTTTATATTATTATATATTTTACTCATTTCTTCGGACCCTTTCATATTGAGACACCCGGAAAGCTTTGCTTTCCAAAGGCTCATTCTGTTCACAAAAAAAGCTTGAGTAAACTACTCAAGCCCATCAGCCGAAGACCCTTGTAAAAGCAAAAACTGCCGGTCTTGCAGCAAATATATTTGAAAAAAACCCAGGCAAGCTGCCTGAGTCATCCGTTATCGCTCAATAGCTTACAAATTTTACCATCTATTTTGACGCAGAACCACTTTAGACCTGCTAATCATATGTGATCGCAGACAGTATTATGGGAAGCTGATTCAAATATAGACTCGCTGTAAGCCGGGTATCCATAATAGTCCTCCAAATTATTTACTTTTTCATTATAATACTGCATGGCGGTCTTTTGCAACCATAAATTGAGTTCCGTTGAGTTCCGCAATCTGTTTTTAAAGCCGGTTTTTAGGACATATTTGTTAAAGAGTCCCCTTCATGATCCATTCTAAAATCCCTGACCAGATTATTGAGCCATTTTCCTGACTTGATTCTGATTAAACCCAGAATCACTTTAAACAGCTCTTCAAGATTGATCATGGCCATAACAAAATATACGGGAAGCGCAAAGACCTTCACGCCCAGATAGGCCATGGGAAGGCCAACAAGCCAGGGCGCGCAGACGTCTATAATAGCGGCAAAAACAGTATCGCCCCCGCCCCGGCATATGCCGACGATGATGGTATTATTAATAGCTTTTGGGATCATATATGCGGCATAAACAAACATGGTTTTTCTGCAGATGGCGGCAGTAGCATCACTTATGTCAAAAAAGCCCAGAAAGAAGGGCGTCGTCAGGAGGAGCAAGCCTCCCGTGAGAATACCCAGTGCACCGGCCGTAATGACAGTTCTATTGGCGTAAACCCTGGCGGTTTCATCTTCCCCCGAACCTATAAGATTGCCCGTAATGGAACCGGTCGCGTTGCCGAGTCCCTGGAATAATGAAATAAATATACTGTTTATAACATCCAGAATCTGGACAGTAGCTACGGCTTCAGTGCCCATAGCGCCGTAAAAATAAGTATAGCCTGTAACGCCAATGGACCAGAGAACCTCATTAAAGATGACAGGCGTTACAGGGCCGATAAAGCGCATCATAAAATCCTTTGTATAGCCTCTGAAATCACTGGGCTTTGCCGCCAGTTCAAATTTGTTCAGGTAGATGATGCCCAGAAGGACAAGGCATTCAAGGATTATGGCAATGACGGTGGCAATGGCTGCTCCGGCTATTTCTAATCTGGGCAGACCAAACCTGCCATAAATGAGCGCATAATCAAGCAATGCATTGGAAGCAAGGGCAGCGATACTGGAAAGCAAGGGAACCCTCGTTCTTCCGACCCCTCTGGATTGAATGCTGTATGCCATTGTAACTGCCAATATAGGATAGCTAAATGCCAGGATGCGTAAGTATACCGCACCTTGGTGGATGACTTCAGGGTCATCGGAAAAAATATCTATAAAGAACTGGGGGAAAAAGCCTCCAAAAATTGTGAAGGGAAGTGAAATGGCGAGGCTTAATAAAAGGCTCAGACCCAATACCTTTCGAACTCCCTGTAAATCCTTCTTTCCCCAAAACTGTGCACTGAAAATATTCACACCGCTGTTGACACCAAAAAGAAAAACAGAAAAAATAAAGGTCATCTTATTAGCTATGCCCACAGCAGCAATATTAACGTCTCCAAGGCCTCCGATCAAAACATTGTCAACCAGTGTCACACTATTTAAAATAAGATTCTGAAGAGCAATAGGCAATCCGCAGTGAAGAATCAAGCTCCAAAATCTCTTGTCTTTAAAATCTAAAACTTTCATTGTACATCCTTTTAACTTCATAGTTTTTCTATTGTATCATGTCTGCAGATTTTCGGACATATCTCATTATCTATAAAAATCTTGGACCCGGATCCGGGAACCTTGTTGCTTCGTAATAAAAAACCTGCAGGAGCCTGCAGGTTTCTGGTATATTAGCTGAATCATACTAAAATGGGTTCTATCTGCTTTCCGTCCAATGCAAGCTCAAGAGCGGGAACAATGAGTCCGAAACGTGCAACTAAAGATGTGGGTTTCTTTTCAGGGTCATCCTGTCCGAAAGGTACGAAATAAAAATTCTTTGAATTGAGTAAGGTTCCAATATTCCTGGCACTGGCCGCTAAACCGTCGTTGGTGGAAATTGCTATAACCACCGGTTTGCCATTCCGGAGGTGGGCCTTGGAAGCCATTGTTACAGGCGTATCGGTAATACCGTTTGCAATTTTACCAAGAGTATTTCCAGTGCAAGGCGCAATGATCAGTATATCAAATAAATTCTTGGGCCCTATGGGTTCTGCTTCCGCAATGGTCTCAATCGCCGGTTTTCCTGTTATTAATTCCACTCTTCTTCGGATGTCTTCGCTCCTGCCAAAGCGTGAATTGATAGAAGCAACATTACCAGACAGAATAGGAGTTACATCAGCGCCCAGAAAAGCCAAACGCTCCATTTCGATGATGACATCCTGAATGGTGCAGAAGGAACCTGTTATGGCAAAGCCAATTTTTCTGCCGTTAATATCCATTAATACCTACCCCCTTCTTCCTCAATAATGTTATAAATCGTGCGGCGAATAATATCGCCGGCCGTCAGGGGAGCAACTTTACCGGGCAGTCCCAGCTCCCATTTTACTTTAAAGCCAAAGTTCTCCGCAGCTTTAAAATCTATTCCGCCGGGAATTGAGGCTAAATCCAATAAGAAGCAGTCATTCCGTGCTTTTTCAAGGATCTCTTTTGTAATGACCAGTGCAGGTACGGTATTTACAATAGCATCCATATCGGAAACATAGCGGGCCAGTTGATGAATAGGAACGGGCTTAAATCCCTGCGCCTCAATCCAGGCAATGTCAGAATACTTTCTGGCCGCGGCCCAAACCTCGACGCCAAACCCCTGCAGCATTTTGGAAAGGATTTTGCCGACCCTTCCATAGCCCACAATCAGGATACGGCTGCCCATAAGTGTCATTGGTAGCTCCTTCAGCAGTATATGTATAGCTCCTTCGGCTGTCGGAACGGCATTTAAAACAGCCAGTTCTTCCCTGTCCACGATGTCAATGCATTTGACCTGTTTCTCAGCTAATTTTTCTATCACATAATCAGGTATTTTTCCTGCGATAAAAAGCGTGTTTTGGGGTACTTTTTCCAATACCTCGCCCAAAGGAAGCTTCTCCCTTGACAGAGGCATCGACAGGTAATTGTTCTCCGATAAAAGGGGAATTCCTCCCACAATAATCCGTGCGCCGTCCAATACGAAATCAAGCGGTGAGTTTTTGATGGCCCAAGGTTTGCCGCTCTTATCAAATCCATATATTTCAACATACTGGTAATCTTTTTTTAAAAGCTCTGCCAGATAAACATTGCGCATATCCCCACCAATGACAGCATACTTTCTCCTGTACATTTAAAGTTCCTCCCCCTCACAACTTGCTCGACATTATATTTTATGAGAAGTCCCCCACTATTGTGTATTCCCTTGAAGCGCAAAAAGGGGCTGTCTCAAAATAAGAAATTATTTTTGGGACAGTCTTCTTTTTTAC
>ENA-UOOR01002868-UOOR01002868.1-fermentation-metagenome-genome-assembly--contig:-NODE-2868-length-16387-cov-13.558780_pt1 | contig 16387 bp, 13 predicted proteins | sample MGYA00245780_ERZ724029 | MGnify/ENA primary metagenome ERZ724029 (study PRJEB28704, sample SAMN03018315) | fermentation metagenome | biome: anthropogenic terrestrial biome; feature: soil... | reverse complement strand
CTATTATCTCTATAAAATATATAATATTCCCTTGCAAATACTATTATACGAGGAGAATGAAAATGAAGTTTTGTTCTTTATATAGTGGGAGCAGCGGGAATTGCACTTTTGTGGGCGGTGGCAAAACCAACCTTCTTATTGACGCGGGGCTTACAGGCAAGAAAATACAGGAGGCATTAAGACAAATTGATGTTTCTCCTTGTGATATAAATGGAATTGTGATAACCCATGAACATGATGACCATATAAAAGCTGCAGGAATTTTATCAAGAAGGTTTAATATTCCTATTTATGCCAATACTAATACATGGGAGGCTATGTCTAATAAAATAGGTGATGTATCGGAAAAAAATATAAAAGTTTTTGATGGATATTATCCGTTTGAAATAGGAGACATTACTGTAATACCTTTTCCTATTCCCCACGATGCAGCAAAACCTTGTGGTTACAGCTTAATTCATGGTAAAAAAAAGGCAACCATAGCAACAGATATTGGATATGCCAGTGATATCGTTAAAAACAATATCAAAAATTCTGACGTGGTGCTTTTAGAAGCTAATCATGATGTGGAAATGCTTAAGGTAGGGCCTTATCCATACCCGTTAAAACTTAGAATATTAAGTGATACGGGACATTTATCAAATGCAGATGCAGGGAAAACTATTATTGATGTTATGGGATATGGAATAAAGACTGTAATCCTTGGACATTTAAGTAAGGTAAACAACTATCCTGGGCTTGCTTTTAGGACAGTTATTTCTGAACTTGAAATGGAAGGAATAAAGGATGGGAAAGATATAAACATAGATATAGCTCGAAGGGAAACGGTTTCTCATTTTTATAATTTATAAAGCGATTCTTAGGCTCGCTCAGCGAACTCTTTTTAGTGGTACTCTTCCTTCAAAGCGAGCCTTAGAAGAGCCAATCCAGGGGCGTAGCAGCCGTTATTCTCTGCGTCAAGCGGAGGATTACGGATGGTAGCCATCGGATAAAGCGATTCTTAGGCTCAAGTGGAGCTTTCTTATAAGGAAGGAAATCCTCACCGTAAAACTTTCTTCATCTGAACCTAAGAAGGACAATCCAAGGGCATAGTAGCGATATAGAACTGTTTACCTTATCCCCACATAAGAAAACTAAATATTCTTATTAATGGAGGTTTTTATATGGATTATTACCAGCCAAGACGAAAACCATCTTTTTGGGGGTATTTTTTATCAGCTTTGCTTGGTGCTGTAGTTGGGGGATTTTTACTTCTTACACTTGGACCTGCAAGACTTTTTACAAAGTTTCAGCCTCAGCAAACGCAGCAGCCTGCGCAGCAGCCGCAGATTACTGAAGTAAAAACTGAGATGGGAAGTGTAAGCCTTGCAGCAAATAAAGTAATTCCTTCTATAGTTGGAATTACTACAACAAAGGTGCAGAAAAGTTATTTTTATCAAAATAAGCTTGTTCAAGGTGTGGGCTCTGGTGTTATTGCAGATGCAGATGGATATATTATTACAAATAATCATGTAGCGGATATGAATTCCAGAAGTATTAAGGTATCTCTTTATGATGGAAGGGAAGTAGAGGGAAGGACTGTATGGGCAGACCCTTCACTTGATCTTGCTATAGTAAAAATTGATGCGGATAATTTGTCTGCTGCTCAATTTGGGGACTCAAAAAGTATCAGGATCGGAGAACAGGCTGTTGCTATTGGAAATCCACTGGGGCTAAAATTTCAAAGAACTGTCACGGCAGGAATTATAAGTGCGTTAAATAGGACTATAGAAATGTCTGAAGGCAATTTCATGGAGGATCTTATACAAACAGATGCCTCAATTAATCCTGGGAATAGCGGCGGTGCCCTTATAAATATAAAAGGAGAGGTCATAGGAATTAATACGGTTAAGGTTACCAGCGCTGAAGGTATTGGATTTGCAGTTCCAATAAACATAATAAAGCCTGTACTTAAAAGCATAAAGGATACAGGAAAATTTGTTACACCTATTCTTGGGATAAAGGGCTTTGATAAGGAAACTGCAGGGTACTATGATTTTAAGGTTGAAAATGGTATTTACATTTACGATGTAGTAGTAAATTCACCAGCTTCAAAAGCAGGCCTTAGAGAGGGAGATTACATAATAATGATAGATGACAAACCTATAAATACTATGATTGATTTTAAAGATGCACTTTATTCAAAGGGAGTTGGCAGCAAAGTGAAACTTAAAATAAAAACTCAGCTTGGGGGAGAAAAAGAAGTAGAAGCGGAGCTAGAGGGAATATGATTATATGAATGTACGAATTATAAGTGTAGGAAAAATAAAAGAAAAATACATAAAAGATGGAATTGATGAATACAAAAAGAGACTTTCGAGATATTGCTTTGTTGAAATAGTTGAAGTTCCAGATGAAAAGGCACCTGAAACCTTATCTTTAAAAGAAGAGGAAGCTGTTAAAGATAAGGAGGGTGAAGGGATTTTAAAGCAGATAAAGGATAGTGATTATGCAGTAGCACTTGATTTGAGAGGAAAGATGCTCACATCCCCTGAGCTCTCCTCTTTTATCTCTGAAAGAATGATCTCTGGTACAAACACTATTGATTTTATAATAGGGGGTTCTCTTGGCCTTTCAAAGCAAGTCCTAAAAAGAGCAGATTTTTCTCTTTGCTTTTCAAAAATGACTTTTCCTCATCAGCTCATGAGAATGATTTTATTGGAGCAGATTTATAGAAGCTTCAAGATTATGAAGGGCGAACCGTACCACAAATAACAGTTTTTTTGTAATACAGTGATGAGGTTTATTTTACCACTTGGAGGCTCATCGCTAAAACTCTACTGAATTCCAGTCTAACTAGGAGTTTTCATAATACAATAAAGAAAGGAAAGCCCCCACTGCCTATTACTAAAGATGAAATTCCATATGAATTGCCAAGAGGATGGGAATGGGTGAAGTTGGGGGAAATTTTATATTCTACAGATGTAGGGAAAAGTCCAAATTGCGTTGGTAGTTCTATCAATGATGATGAATGGGGTGTTATAAAAATAACTGCGATTCAAATACATATTCCTACATTAGATAAGCAAAAACGTATAGTGGGGAAAGTAAACCAACTAATGATTTTCTGTGATGAACTTGAAAAGAATATTAAGCAATCCAAACAAGACAGTGAGTGACATTTTAACGCAATCTGTTTTACAAGAGGCATTTAAGGGGGTTTAAGAGAAGCAGAGGACTAAATAAATCCTCTGCTTCTTATATATCTTCTCCATTAGATTTAATTACGTTTTTATACCAGTAAAATGAATCCTTTCTAATCCTCTCTAGGGTTCCATTACCTTCATCATCTTGGTCTACATATATAAATCCATATCTTTTAGACATTTGAGATGTTCCACAGCTAATTAAATCTATACAACCCCATGTGGTATACCCTATTATTTCAACTCCATCTAAAATAGCTTTTTTCATTTCTGCTATATGTCTTCTCAAATAGTCTATACGATATGGGTCATGGACTTTACCATTTTCTACTTTATCATAAGCACCAAGTCCATTCTCTGCTATAAAAAGTGGTACCTTAAACCTATCATATAATTTGTTTAATGTTATCCTAAGCCCAATAGGGTCAATGGGCCAGTCCCAATCTGATAATTCAAGGTATGGATTTTTTAGAGTGCCAACTAAATTTCCTGAAACTTGTTCCTTAGGCAATACATCAGATGTTGCAATATAAGTCATATAGTAGCTAAATGCTATAAAATCGGCAGTGTTTTCTCTTAATATTTTTTCGTCTTCTGTATCCATTTCTATTTCTACGCCTTTTTCCTCGAAATATCTCCATATGTAGTTAGGATATTTACCATTTATTAATACTTCTGGATAAAATAAATTGAGCTGATCTTCTAAAAGTGCCTGTAGCTGATCTTCTGGTTTTGAAGTGGCTGCATAGGTTTCAAGCCTTGCAATCATACAGCCAATCTTTGCCTCTGGCATTATTTCACGGCATAGCTTAGTAGCTAAAGCACTGGCAATAAATTGATGGTGTGTAGCCTGATATTTTATCTTGTAGTCATTTCCTTTATATTTTGACCTATCTGAAACAACTCCACCACAAGTATATGGACTAGTTAGCATCATATTTAATTCATTGAAAGGAACCCAATATTTAACCCTTCCCTTATATCTCTCAAATATAACTTTTGCAAACTTTAAATAATCATAAATAGCTTCTCTGCTTTCAAATCCATTATATTTCTGTACTAAATTTATAGGCATTTCATAGTGAGTCATGGTTACAAATGGCTCTATGCTATACTTTTCCAGTTCATCAAACACCCTATCATAAAATTCTAACCCTGCTTCATTTGGTTCTTCTTCATCTCCATTTGGGAATATACGAGACCATGCAATGGAAAACCTAAGTACCTTAAATCCCATTTCAGCAAATAGTGCAATATCTTCTTTATATCTATGATAAAAATCTATCCCTTTCCTTTTGGGGAAGTATTCCATAGAATTATTTTTAAGATATGTTTCTATTTGTTCTGAATTAACCTCAATCTTCATATTATCATTACTATGCTCCATAGGTCTAAATGGAACTAAATCTGATGTGGACAAACCTTTTCCACCTTCATCATAGGCACCTTCTGCTTGACTTGCAGCAATTGCTCCTCCCCATAAAAAGTCCTCTGGAAATTTCCTTCTAACTCTTGTCATTATTATTACCTCCAATTTTTACCGTTTTACTTTTTCTCTTCATCTTCAAAACCCATAACTAATGTCAATACAAATGCTATAATAAAGCTGCAAATAACACCTAATATTGCTAACATTAAATTGCCAAAGCCGCCTTCTGGTGAAATATATGTTGGCAAAGCTAAAAGTCCTGGTAAAACAAACCCATAATTTTTAAGCCCAAGTGCAACAACTCCTGCTGATGTAATTCCGCCTGAAATCATTGCAGCATAAAGTGGCTTTCTAAGTTTTATATTTACTCCAAACATTGCTGGCTCTGTAATCCCTATGAGTGCAGATATTCCACTAGATATTGATACAGACTTTAATTCTTTATTTCTGGTTCTAAGTGCAACAGCCAAAACTGCACCTGCCTGAGCCACATTTGTCATTAGGTTTACCACCATATAACCCGAATCATATCCTAAATTGCCAAAGTTTTGTATTATTATTGGGAACAAGCTATAATGCATTCCAGTCATTATTATAAATGGATTGAAAAGCCCTAATAGCAATCCTGCAAGCAATCCAGCATTTTCAAACAACCAGTTTACTCCTATAGCTAAATATTTACCTAAAAAATCACCAATTGGGGCTACAAAAGCTAAAACTAAAGGTATTGTTATAAGAAGAGTTATAGTTGGTGTCAGAACTAGCTTAAGGGGTTTAGGGATAAGCCTGTCTATGGCTTTGTATATATATGCCATAATTATAATTCCTAATATAATAGGGAATACTGAGGCACTATAGTTTACTACATGTATAGGTATGGATAAAAAATATATTGGCTTTGCTGCTCCACTTTTAGCTACATCAATAATAGTTGGATACATTAATGCACCTGCTAAAACAATTCCTAAATACTCATTTACATCAAACTTACGTGATACTGAAACCGCTAGTAAAAATGGCAAGAAATAAAATGCTGAATCAGCTACAATATTTAGTATTTGGTAGGTACCACTGTTGCTTGATACTAGCCCTGAAACCATAAGTATTGCTAATATTCCCTTCATCATACCAGCTCCAATTATAGCTGGCAGAATAGGTTGGAATGAACTTGCTATTACATCTAAAATTTTGTTTAATACATTTTGCTTATCCTTTTTCTCTTTTTTTACTATCTTTTCTTCTTTATCTTGTTCTATATCATCATTTTCCAAACCCAATATTTTTGCTACTTCAGCATATACATACTTTACATTGTTTCCTATAATAACCTGGAATTGTCCGTTTTGATACCTTGTACCTAAAACCCCATCTAATTCTTCTATTGCTTTACTATCTGCTTTACTCTCATCTTTTAAATTAAATCTAAGCCTTGTTATACAATGTATAGCTTTATCAATATTTTCCTTACCACCGGATAAGTCTATAATTTTTTGAGCTAACTCTTCATTTTTCATAAATCCTATCCTCCAAATTTTATTATTTGATAAAATATAAGTTCCAAATACATAGTTACGAAATAACCTAAAAATGAGCTATAATAAAGATGTACATCCTTGTTAATTCTATTCTAACAAGAACTAAATTTTACGACAATTTCATATTGCTATATTTTAACTTACAAAATAACATATTTGTGAGAGTGATTTAAATGAATTATAAAGAATTAGATTGCTTTTTAAGGGAAATAACCCCTAGTGAGAAATGGCATTTAGAGAATTTAGGTAAAAAAAGCGAATTCTATAAAAATGTAGATAAAGTAAATATAGATGGTTCTTTAGTTTATTTATTCGATTTTGGTATTAGGTTAAAAAAAGAGAATATAACAATAAATAAAGACTCTAGATTTACTTATCTTCCTGATCATGTTCATACAGACATGGAAATGAACTATATATATTCAGGTTCTTGTAACTATGTTGTTGATGGAAAAACTGTAGTATTAAATAAAGGCGATATATGCCTTTTAGACACAAATGTCATTCATAGCGCAAGCACTATAAATAAAGATGATATAGTTATAAATATATCAATGACAAAATCGTTTTTTAACACTAGCTTTTTAAGCAGGCTGTCTAATCAGGGTATAATAACAAGTTTCCTAATAAATGCATTAATAGAAGACCAAAGCCATAATAAATACATAATCTTTCGCTCTAATGACAATTATAAGATAGATATAATAATGAAAAACTTATTGTGCGAGTATTTTGATAGGGATATTTGTTACAATGAAGTGTTAGATTCTTATATGATTATTTTATTCTCAGAATTAGTAAGAATATTTAATTCAAATAGCCAAGAGCAGGATTCCATGGATTTTAATAAATCTAATAATGTAATTACAATGCTGCATTATATAGAAAACAATTATAGTAATTGTACATTAAAGTCCATGGCTGACAATTTTGGATATAACCCAAATTATTTAGGCAGTTTATTAAAATCTAAAACAGGTAAAACCTTTAGTGAATTAAAATTGGAGCATCAAATGAAACAAGCATCCATGTTTATAACAAATTCTGAAATGCCTATATATGAAGTAGCTTCAAGTGTAGGATTTTCAAATTTGGGCTTTTTTTATAAAAAATTTAAAGACATATTTAAAGTAACACCTCAAGAATATAGGGATTTTTATTTAATGAAGCATATGAACCAAATAAAGGCTTATTGATTGTAATTTTGTGAAACTTGTGAAACTTGGGACAGATAAGCGATCTTCTGTTTCATCATATATTTTGAATAATCACCTCATTTTAGGTTAATACTATAAATAGTAAAAGTTAACTGAAATGAGGCGATTTTCTTGCCCAGATGCGCAAGAGTAAAAGAAAAAGATGCCGTATATCATGTAATGGTAAAGAGTATATCCGAGATGCCCCTGTTTAAAAAAGATGATGACAAAAATGAATGAATATTTAAATCTTGTGAAAAGATATCAAAAAATCTATGGTTTTAAAGTGCACAAGCCCTAAAATAAAAAATCTATAAAGTTAAACTGCTAATCAAAGGAAAATTAGCAGTTGTTCGGAGAAAATGTAATGCAAAAGGGGTAAGAAGTTAATTCTTAAAGAGTAAATAAGCTGATGGAGCGATGGAAAACAATTGTTATATGTCCCTTATATTTTAGGGAAGCGTTTAACTTAGTAAACTATTTAGCCTTTACAATTAATTCTAATAAATTACCAATACAAATAATAAGAGCAGGAGACCTTCCTGCTTTAAGTGCTAAACATAAATGGCAACAGGTATAACATTAAGCCCAGGTCCATTTACCTTCGTAATAAACTTATCAGGTACCAATATACCATTATTATTTAGTATTGATAAGTAAGGGGCTAAAGATGTTAGGAATCTATTATAATAATCGCTTGTAGCTGTTTTCCTTAGTAAATCAAAATAATTATCTCCATCTACAATTCTTGAAACCTTGCCTAAAACCCTTAATTTTGAATGTGCTAGGTCATATACGTAAGCATTTTTATTTGAAAAAGCGTTTAAATTTACAGTTAATACCACATTAAAAGGATTCATATTTAGAACTATATCAGTTGTATTATTCATACTTAAAGAATTACTTAAGAATTTTAACTGGTTTAATATAAAGGTAACATTAGTTATGCCAAGCAAGTTTTCCCTTATTAAGTTGTCTAAAATTTTTATATCATAGGACTCTATTACACCTATCAATGTATTAATTGATGACAAAAGCGATGTTGTTGTCATACTCGCAGTAAATTCCACATATTCACAGCAATTTATTTTATTATCCAAGATATCCTTCTCTCTTATTTGTTTAATCATATTTTTGTCAAGCAGCATATCTCTGATGCTATTAAATCTAGAAAAATCAGTAAATATTATTGTGGAATTAACATCCTTTAAAAATTCCATTTCACCATGAACTTTTCCTAAATGATGTTCATTAGTAACTACAGCTCTATCTTCCATAGTTGCCTGAACTCTACAATCATTTGTATTTCTAACATGAACTTCGAATTCTTCACGATTCCTAACATTTCTACTTTCTTCAAATCCGCCAAACATTAATGCAGTTAAGTCTGACACTAAATCTTGATTTATATAAATTGGTATACCATTTATCATACATATTACTCCCATAAGTTGCTATAATACATAATATTGATGACATAGGCAGAGGTTACTGCTCGTTTATCTTTTTAAAGGGACACAATCTTCTTTTTATATGTGATAAACGAAAATTATTTATTAGTATGATATAATTAAAACAGTAATCAATTTTATACACTTTTAGGAGGAAACAAAATGAGTTTAGAAAAATTAGCTAACGTAATATTTCCTGATATTGATAAGACGCCAGAATATTATATTAAAAAATATCCAAAGAGAAATTTAAAAGAAGGTGCAATGGTTACGAGATATGCACCATCGCCAACAGGGTTTCAACATATTGGAGGAGTATTTGCAGCTTTACTAAATGAAAGATTAGCAAGTCAAAGTGGAGGTGTTTTCTTCTTAAGAATAGAGGATACAGATCAAAAAAGAGAAGTTAAAGGTGCAATTGAAGATACAATTCAAACAATGCATGACTTTGGAATAGATTTTGATGAAGGTATGACAGGGGAAGAAACTTTTAAGGGCGATTATGGCCCATATAGACAAAGTCAAAGAGCAGAAATATATAAGGCTTTTGCTAAGGATATGATTATTAAAGGATTTGCCTATCCATGTTTTTGTACCCATGAGGAGTTAGCAGCTTTAAAAGAAAGACAAATAGCTGAAAAAGTGACATCAGGATATTATGGGAAATATGCCAAGTGCAGAAATTTAACTCCAGAAGAAGCTATAGCCAAGATTGAAGCAGGTGAAGAGTATATATTAAGGTTAAAATCACCGGGGAATATAGAAAATAGAATTGAGTTCCATGATTTAATAAAAGGGGATATATCATTTCCAGAAAATGATCAGGATATTGTTATAATAAAAAGCGATGGATTGCCAACATACCATTTCGCACATGTTATAGATGATACTTTAATGGGAACTACTCATGTTATAAGAGGGGAAGAGTGGCTATCATCATTACCTATACACCTTCAATTATTTGAAATATTAGGGCTAAAAAGGCCAGAATTTGCTCATATTCCAACAATAATGAAAAAGGATAATGGCTCTAAGAGAAAATTATCAAAGAGAAAAGATCCTGAAGCTGCAGTTTCTTATTATAAGGAAGTTGGGTATCCAACGGCTTCAGTTATTGAATATTTATTAAATATTATAAACTCAACTTTTGAGAATTGGAGAGTAGAAAATCCTACAACTGATTATCACGAGTTTCCAGTAGATTTAGACAAAATGAGTAAATCAGGAGCCCTGTTTGATATAGTAAAATTAAGTGATGTAAGTAAAAATGTTATTTGCAAAATGAAAGCAGATGTAGTTTATGATAACTATGTAGCTTGGGCAAAAGAATTTGATACAGAAATGTATAAATTAGTTACAGCTAATGAAAAAATGTCTAAAGAAATATTTAATATAGATAAAGAGAGCCCAAAACCAAGAAAAGATTTTGCTAAATGGGATGACGTAAGAGGGAAAATATTCTATTTCTTTGATGAGTTATTCTATAAGGAAACTGCCGAGCAAGTCGAATTACCAAAGACAGTAACATTAGAGGCGGCAAAGGAAGTAATAAAGGTATACATGAATAAATACAACGTTAATGCTGCTAGCCAAGAGGAATGGTTTGAAGATTTAAAATCAATTGGTTTAGATTTAGGATACTGTGCAAATAGAAAGGAATATAAAGCAAATCCAGGCAAATATAAAGGTATGATTTCAGATGTTGCAGCTTCAGTAAGAGCAGCTATAACACATAGAAGCAACACACCTGATCTTTATACTATTATGAACATATTTGGTAAAGATAAGGTAAAAGAAAGATTTGAAAGGTTTTTAGAAATCTAAATTATGAATTGAAGTAGTTCTTATATGACCTTCATCTTCCATTATATTTTATGATATAATTCAATATAATGGAAGGTGAGCAAAATGGCAGATATTATCAATGTAGCTATAATTGATGATGAAAAAATACAGGTGGAGCTTTTAAAGAAATATGTGAAAGATTGGGCAAGGGGAAAAAATATAAGGGCTATAACAGAGGACTTTTATAGCGCTGAAAGTTTTGATTTCAGCTTCAGTATGGATAGAAAATATGACATACTATTATTAGATATTCAGATGCCGGGACAAAGCGGTATTGAACTTGCAAAGAAAATAAGAAAAGAAGATGATATGGTAAATATAATATTCATCACTGCTATTACTGATTATATTCAAGTGGGCTATGATGTCTCGGCAATAAATTATTTAGTTAAACCAATAAAAGAAAAAAAGCTTTATGAATGTTTAGATAAAGCTGTATTGAAAATTCCAAAGGAAGAAAAGACAATTCTTATAAATGCAGATGGAGAAACTTATAAGATAAAACAAAGCGATATAATTTACATTGAAGCATTTGCTCATTCTATTGATATAAATGCTGTAAATGGGAAATACACTGCTCGAAAAAGTATAGGTGAAATTCAAAAAGAATTAAGTAATGATTTATTTGTAAGATGTCACAGATCCTATATTGTTTCATTGAAGTATATAAAACGAATAGGAAATAATGAATTGGAGTTAGATAATGGGGATGTAATTCCTGTAAGCAGAAAGCAATATTCAAATACTAATATGGCATTTATAAGATACTTAGGGGTGGAAGAGATGAATAGCTATAAAGTGCCTATAATAATTGGCATTATTTTAGTTTTAATTTTCATATTATTTTGTCTCTTTAAGCATATATTGCTGAAATTATTGGACAAACATGTTGCTAACTATCAAAATGATCTTATGACAAAACATTATAATGAAGTTGAAAATATTTACAAGCAAATGAGGGCTTGGAAGCATGATTATCACAACCACATACAAGTAATGAAGGCTTATCTTGAGTTAAATAAATATGATGATATGGAAAAATACCTTAATGAATTAGATGAAGATTTAACTAATATAGATACAGTATTAAAAACAGGAAATGTAATGGTAGATGCAATATTAAACAGTAAATTATCTTTAGCAATGAGTCAAGGAATAAATATAAATGCAAAAGCGTCGGTACCTAAAAATCTTCAGGTATCGGATATAGATTTATGTGTTATTATTGGAAATCTAATGGATAATGCTATGGAAGCAGCAGTTAAGATTGAAAATAAAGAGGACAGATTTATAAGAGTATACATAAGAGAAATGAAAGAGCAGTTATATATTTCTATAACAAACTCCGTAGGCGGAGAAATTAAAAAAACAAGCTTCGGATACATAAGTACAAAGCTTGCAAAAAATCATGGCTTCGGATTAAAAAGAGTAGATGCAATTGTTGCAAAATACAATGGATTTATAAACAGACAAAATGAGGAAGGAGTATTTGCAACAGAGATTATTTTGCCCTTATAGCACCATTGGTGTCTTTAATTTAACCATTGGTGCTTTTTTTATACATAAAATTATCTTTGCTTATATCATATAGTTGAGGTGATAAAGATGTCAGATATAGCAGCTGAAAAAAGCAAGCCTAAATATTCAACATTTACAAATACTATATATTTAATAAAAAATATGTGGAAGTGGAATAAAAAGTTATTTTTGCTCTGCGCATTAGAAATTCCTGCAACAGTAATAGTTCCCTTGCTTCAAATTTATTTACCTAAGATTTTGATAGATTCTGTAACTAAAAACGTGTCAATTACTGAACTAATGATAAATATAGGGATACCAATTGTATGTATAATTTTTTTAAATGTTTTTTTAAAATCTGCATCTTCTATGGTAACTTTTGAAAAAACAAATTATAGGTTAAAGTACTTTCAACCATTTTTTGGAAAGGCATTAGATACTGATTATGAAAATATAGATGGTGCAGCTGGCCAAAAAAAGTTTGTGAAGGCAGGCATGGCTATTGTATCAAATGATTCTCCTGCTGAAGCAATAGTAGGGGAAATTGTATCTTTTTTTTCTAATATTATTGGATTTATACTTTATGCAGGAATAGTATCCAATATTCATCCTTTAATAGTTATATTTATAATCGCTTCATCAATTATAAATTACTTTGTAGGAAAATATGTAAATAATTTTGAGCATAAGAATAAAGATAATTTAGCACCTATAAATAGAAAACTTGAATATATTAGTGAGAAAACAGGGGATTTTAAATCAGCAAAGGATATGAGGCTTTATAAGATGTCTCCTTGGTTTAAGAACATGTACAGTACATTTTTAAACCAAAAAGTATATTTTGAAAAGAAAAACATAAGGCACAGATACTTTGGCAACTTTATTGATGGGGTACTTATTCTTTTTAGAGATGGAATAACTTATGGGTTTCTAATAAATTCAGTTGTAAATAAAAATATGCCAATAGGGGATTTTGTACTATATTTTGGTGCAGTAGCAGGTTTTTCTACATGGATGTCAGGAATTGTGAAAAACTTAAATCAGTTAAATTCATATAGCCTTGGTATTTGCGATTTAAGAGAATATTTAGAGATGGAGGATAAAATGAATAGAGGAAGTGGAGTAGAATTACCTGCCCCTTATGAACTTCCTTGTGATATAGAATTGAAAAATTTGTATTATAAATATCCTGGAGCTCAGGATTATGCAATTAAAAATTTAAATCTCCATATTAAAAAGGGAGAAAAAATAGCATTAGTAGGAGTTAATGGTGCAGGTAAAACCACATTAGTAAAGCTTATCTGCGGTTTATATACCCCTACAAAGGGTGAAATATATATAAATGGAAAGAAAAGCAGTTTTTATAATAGGGATGAATATTACACTTTGTTTTCAGTAGTATTTCAGGATATTTATTTATTGCCTGTATCTATAGAAGAAAATATTGCTCTTAAAGAAGAGGATAAGATTGATAATGAAAAGATGGATAGAGTTCTTAATATGTCTGGGCTTATGGAAAAGGTGAAAAAATTGCCAAAGGGTAAAAAAACGCTTTTGATTAAATCTGTATATGATGATGCAATAGAGCTGTCAGGCGGAGAAATGCAAAAGCTAATGCTTTCTCAGGCTTTATATAAAGATGCACCTATTATTATGCTAGATGAACCAACAGCAGCATTAGATCCTATAGCAGAAAATGGAATATATCAAAAATATAATGAGTTAACCAAAGGCCGTACTTCTATATTTATATCTCATAGGCTGGCTTCTACAAGATTTTGCGACAGGATAGTGCTTCTTGATGGCGGCAGAATAATTGAAGAGGGCGATCATAACAGCCTTATGAGGGAGAATGGAAAGTACAGGGAAATGTTTGATGCACAGAGCTATTATTATAAGGATAATATAGGTGGTGAAGAAAATGCGTGAAAGTAATTTAAGTAAAAACGCTAAAACCTTTAAAATTGGTTTAAAAGAAATATACAAATTAAACCATTGGGTGCTGCCTGTTGTTATATTTGATGCTTTATTTAAATCAATAGCTCCTTTTATAAATATATACATGTCTTCAAAAATTATTGATGAATTGCTTGGAGCAAAGGACATAGAAAGACTTGTATTGTTGGTATCAATTACTATTGGATCTAATTTAATAGTTCATTTAATTTCTACTGGATTTGGCCATCTAAAAAATATGCTTGTGGATATTGCTCTTCAAAATCAACGTATGAAGTTAAATGAAAAAATAATAAATATGGACTATGAATATGTTGAAAACCCCGAAATACACAACCTTCGAACAAAGATATGGGAAGCAAATAATATGAATGGGGGAGGTATTCGTGCTCTTATAGCATATACATGGTATTTGATAAAGGGGTTAGTTACAGTTATTACATCTATTGTATTAGTTATAGATTTATTTAAGGTAGATACATTATCAAGCGGGCATGTATCCTTCATAAACTCTGCTATGTTTTCTTATATTTTTATAGCTTTAATTTTAGTTGGAACAATATTGAGCTTAAAATTGAGAACAACAGGACAGAAGAAGGACTTTAAATGTTTTAGTAAGGTTATGGATATAAATAGAATCTTCATCTTTTATGCAAATCAAATATATGATTATAATTCAGGTAAAGGAATAAGATTATACAACCAAAAGAGGATATACAATAATGAAATTGATAATACCTATAAGAATTCAAAAAAGGTATTTACTAATGTTGGTAATATGAATGCAAAATATTTTGGATTTGAAGCGTTTATAACATCATTTTTAGGCGGAATGGTTTATGTTTTTGTTGGATTAAAGGCTTTAGCAGGTGCTATAACCATAGGCGATATAGTTAAATATGCAGGAAGTATAAACCAGTTTATGGCTGGAAGCAGGGAAGTATTATCTTCTATTAATAGTATTATAAATAATAACCAATATTTACAATTATATATTGATTTCTTAAATATTAAAGGGGGAAAGTATAAGGGAACTCTGCCAGTTGAAAAACGAGATGATGATGAATATGAGATAGAGTTTAGGAATGTTTCTTTTAAATATCCAGGGACAGATATTTATGCATTAAAAAATGTTTCAATAAAATTAAATATTGGTGAGCGTTTGGCAATAGTAGGCATGAATGGCTCTGGAAAGACTACGTTTATTAAACTTCTCTGCAGACTATATGATCCTAATGAGGGGGAAATACTTTTAAATGGAATAAATATTAAAAAATATGATTATGAAGAATATACGAGATTATTTTCAATTGTATTTCAGGATTTTAAGCTTTTCTCCTTTTCAATTGGGCAAAATGTAGCTGCATCTGTTGATTATGATGAAAATGCTGTAAAGGATGCTTTGGAAAAGGTTGGACTAAAAGAAAGATTGGATAAAATGCCAGAGGGCATTAAGACACCTTTATATAAGGATTTTGATGAAAATGGTGTGGAAATATCAGGAGGGGAGGCTCAAAAGATAGCCCTGGCAAGGTCACTATATAGAGATTCACCTATTATAATATTAGATGAACCAACAGCAGCATTAGATCCTATATCGGAGTTTGATATCTATTCAAAGTTTAATGAAATAGTAGGTACGAAAACTGCTTTTTATATATCCCACAGACTTTCATCCTGCAGATTTTGTGATGAAATAGCAGTGTTTAATGAGGGACAGATAATTCAAAAAGGCACTCATGATGAATTACTAAAGGATACAAACGGAAAATACTATGAGCTATGGAATGCTCAAGCAAAATATTACAATGGAAAAGAGAGCGCATAGGTAAATATAAGGGACATATAAGAACTCTTTTATTTCGCCACATATAATGGTGGTGATGTGGAGTGGTTGTTCTTTAGGAGGTATCTTATATGGAAAATAAAGAAAATAGTTTGTATGATATGTTTTTAAATTATTCATATAGTCAATTAAAGACTTTATTTTAAAATGCAAAAACAAAAGAAGAACAGGATTTCTATATGACTTTATCAAATTTAGCACTACAAAGAGAACAAGCAAAAGTAATAGGTAAATAATATTATGTAACACTATTTATTATGGTATGCCTCAATTGTGCAGATAGTTGACTATTTAAATTGTCTACACAATTGAGGCATACCACATTTAACTTGCCACTTGCCACATGCCTGGCACTTCACAAAAGAAGTGCTCCTGACCTTTTTAAAAACATTTTGATTTCTGTTTCATTAAGATAGGGTTGACCAA
>ENA-UOOR01002867-UOOR01002867.1-fermentation-metagenome-genome-assembly--contig:-NODE-2867-length-16389-cov-25.506122_pt1 | contig 16389 bp, 14 predicted proteins | sample MGYA00245780_ERZ724029 | MGnify/ENA primary metagenome ERZ724029 (study PRJEB28704, sample SAMN03018315) | fermentation metagenome | biome: anthropogenic terrestrial biome; feature: soil... | reverse complement strand
CTGGAGTATAACGATGTATAATAATATCCTTAAATATACAATACAAGAAAATGACAAAACTGTAAAGAGCATATTGACCGAAAAATTAAAATTCTCCAAAAGACTCTCTAAAAGATTAGAGCAAAACGGTAAAATTTTGTTAAACGAAAGAGAAGTTAAATTAAATAAAAGCGTCTTTTCGGGAGATGAATTATCAGTTGAATTTGATGAGGAAGAAGACGAGTACGATGCGGTAAATATTCCGATAGATATAATTTATGAGGATGATGATTTGCTTGTTATAAACAAACAGCCCTATATTGTTGTTCATCCCACAAGATCACATCAAAATAACACCATTGCAAACGGTATTGCATATTATTATAAACAAAACAAAATTAATCGTAAGGTTAGATTTGTAAACAGGCTTGATATGAACACGTCGGGCATTGTAATAATAGCAAAAAATCCATATGCCCACAACCGGCTGTCAAATCAAATGAAATCAAACACTGTTGAAAAATTTTACTATGCAATAGTTGAAGGCATAATTAGCAAAGACGAAGGTACAATAAACGAGCCTATTCTGAGACTGAATCCGGAGGATATAGTACGGGTTGTTCATCCGTCGGGCAAAGAGTGCATCACTGAATATAAGGCGGAAAAAAAGTATAATAATATGACATTGGTTAAGTTAAAGCTTATAACCGGAAGGACTCACCAAATAAGAGTTCATATGAAGCATATAGGTCATCCGATAGTAGGCGACACATTATATGGAGATAACAGCAGCTTAATCGACAGGCAGGCACTTCATTGTTATAAAATGAAGTTTAAGCAGCCGGTTACAAATGAAGATATAATAATAACATGTTCCATGCCGGAAGATATGAAAAAGCTTATGAGTGACAGCAATGAATGACAATTGAATAAAATACAGAAAATAAATTATGAATAAAAAATGATTAATGAATAGGGAAGGGGGACATGCTTTTAAAGGTATCCCGCTACCGATAACAGAGGGGGCAGTGAAAATGAATAAGAAGGTTTTAATGATAGCTACCGGCGGCACGATTGCTTCAATAAAAACACAGTATGGTCTGACGCCTGAAATCAATTCGGAGGAATTATTAAGCTATGTGCCTGAAATTAAGGAATATTGCGATGTGGATACAATGCAGCTGCTAAATATCGACAGCACTAATATTCAGCCGGAACACTGGATAATGATGACTGAAGCAATAGAGAAAAATTACGATAAATATGACGGTTTTGTAATATCTCACGGAACCGATACGATGGCATATACATCTGCCGCTCTTTCTTATTTAATACAAAATTCACACAAACCAATTGTTATAACGGGAGCTCAGAAACCAATTAATGCTGATATAACCGATGCAAAAAAGAATCTTTTGGACAGCTTCAGATTTGTATCGGAAGATGGGGTTTGCGGTGTATATGTAGTATTTGACGGCAAAGCAATTATAGGAACGAGGGCACGAAAGGTAAAATCAAAGAGTTACAGTGCTTTTGAAAGTATTAATTTTCCCGTGGCGGCAATAATAGATGACAGACGGATAACAAAATATATCAGGAATGATAATTTAAATAAAGAAGTTATCTTTTATAAGAGTATTTATCCAAGTATATTTTTATTAAAGTTAGTTCCGGGGATGGAGCCGGATGTGCTTGATTATATTGGTGAAAAATATGAAGGTGTAGTAATTGAAAGCTACGGTGTGGGAGGACTGCCTTTTCTTGATAAGCGGAATTTCTTAAATAAGCTTGAAAGTATTATAGAAAAAGGTAAAATAGTCATTATTGCCACTCAGGTAATGTTTGAAGGCAGCGACATGGGCTTGTATGAGGTCGGCTATAGGGCACTGCAAAAATTTAATGTTCTTCAGGCTTATGACATGACCATCGAAGCCGTAATAACCAAGTTAATGTGGATAATGGCTCAGACTAAAAATTTTGACGAAGTTAAAGAAATGTTCTATACAAAAATTAACGAGGATTCTTTATATTAAAATGAGGTAACAATGAAGAAAGTTGACATGCATATGCACACCTGTGCTTCTGACGGCACGTGGGATGTGACAGAATTAAAAAAAGAATTGATAGAAAACAAAATTAATATATTTTCCGTAACAGACCATGACAGTATCGACAATATTAAAAATATGCAGGATATATTAAAACCAAGCGATAATTTAGTTTTTATACCCGGCACGGAATTGTCTGCCGAATATGAGGGCAGGGAATATCATTTGACATTATATAATTTTGATATTAATAATAAAGATTTGCTTCAATTAATGAATTGGACCAATCAAAACAAATTAAACTCAAACAAAGAATATATCGGCAATTATGCCGCAAACAAATACGAAAACGTAAGTGCCGAAGATTTTGAAAAATATGAGTATGACAGAAAAAGAGGGGGCTGGAAGTCGGCAAACTACATGATGGATAAAGGAATACACAAAAGTATTCCGGAGCATTTGTCGGATGTTAATAACTCAGGGTTAAAAGCAAAACTGAAATGTCCTGAGGAGGTAATTAATATTGCAAAGAAAAGCGGAGGAAAAATATTTCTTGCTCATCCTTCCTATCACTATAAAAATTCCGTTATGCCCTCAGAAGAATTAAGATACTGGAAGGAGATTGGGATTGACGGCATTGAGTGCTTTTCTCCGTATAACAATGGGTCTGCCGCAAAATATATTGATTTCTGCAAAAAAAACAATTTGATGATATTGGGTGGATCGGACTGCCACGGCAAATTTATTCCTGCAAGGAAATTAGGAGTTCCTGATGTTTCATTGGAGGATTTGAATATTAAGGGGTTAATATAGTAATTAGGGTGCATGATTTCGTTGCACCCTATCGGAGGAAATAAATGCAAAACAAAAAACATGTTGCCGCAATAATTGTTGCGGCAGGAAAAGGAACAAGGATGGGATCTGAAATGCCTAAGCAATTTATGACTATTGCAGGGAAAACAATTTTAGATACAACCTTGTATAAATTTGAAAAAAGCAATGATGTGGATGATATTATTCTTGTTATTAATAAGGATGATATGGAATTCATAAAATGTGAAATAGCACCCTTCTACGATAAAATAACACATGTAGTGCCCGGCGGAAAAACAAGGACTGAATCTGTTTATCAGGGCTTAAAAAAAGTGAGGAATAACTGTGACATAGTATTGATACATGACGGGGTAAGACCATTCGTTTCCTACAATTTAATAAGCAGCTGCATAGAAAACGCTCTTATTCACAAGGCTTGTATTCCCGTAATAGATGTGGCGGATACTATAAAAGAAGTTTCACAGGACGGAATGGTTGTAAAAACATTTGACAGAAAAAAGTTAAAGGCGGTTCAGACACCTCAAGCCTTTGATTATAATGTTATACGGGAATGCTATGAAAATGCCATGACTGAGGATGCGTTGTTTACAGACGATGCATCAATTGCCGAATACTACGGTTATAAAGTAAAAACAATCGAAGGATTGTCTAAAAATATAAAAATAACAACTCCTCTTGATTTGAGAATGGCGGAAATTATTGCAAGCATTTATTAAGGAGCAATTTATGAAGGTTGGAATCGGATACGATGTACATGCTTTAACCGAAAACAGAAAATTAATAATCGGAGGGGTTGACATCCCTTATGAAAAGGGTCTGTATGGTCACTCGGATGCGGATGTTTTAATTCATGCGATTATGGACAGCCTTTTGGGAGCCATGGGCAAAGGTGACATAGGAAAGTTGTTTCCCGATACGGACACTGAGTACAAGGATGCAAACAGCCGTGTTTTATTAAGAAAAGTATATGAATTAATGAATGAAAATAACTTTTCAATAGGTAATCTGGATGCTGTAATAATTGCTCAAAAACCAAAAATGTCTCCATTTATTAATGAAATGAAGAAGAATATAGCCACTGATTTAAAAACTGATATTTCAAATATTAATATAAAAGCAACCACCACCGAAAGTTTAGGCTTTGAAGGAAGAGGAGAAGGTATTGCGGCTCAATGCATATGCTTATTGGATGCTAAGGAAAATATATGAATCCAAGCTATATATTGAGTATATATATATGTATATCCCTATGTTAAAATAAGATAACAATTTAAGTGAATGAATACTTTTCACTGTTCATTGCATTTAGGGGGGATCGCATGGAACCTTATCAGATAATAGCGATTATAGGTGTTTTAATTTTTGTATATTTCATATTTTTTAGAAATAAAAAATTTGCACAAAAAGAAATCAATAATTTAAATGAAATTGAATATATAGGCTCATCAAGAATGAAATTTGACGATGTTGCAGGAAACTATGAAGCAAAGCAAAGTCTTCTTGAATTGGTAGACTTTATTCAGAATCCCGAAAAATACGGCAGGTTTAATGCAAGAATGCCAAAAGGCATACTTCTTTACGGTGCTCCCGGAACAGGGAAGACCTTAATGGCAAAGGCTTTGGCAGGAGAAGCGGGGGTTCCTTTCTTTGCGGTATCAGGTTCGGATTTTGTGCAAGTTTACGCGGGTCTTGGTGCCGGCAGAATCAGAAACTTGTTTAAAAAGGCAAAAAAATCAGGTAAAAGCGTTATTTTTATTGATGAGATAGATGCTATCGGCAAGAAAAGAGCGGCAGGCAACATTAAAGGAAGCGATGAAAGCGACAGAACTTTAAATGCTCTCTTAACCGAAATGTCGGGATTTGCCGATGATTCCGGCACGGTTGTGGTAGCGGCCACAAACAGAATCGATACCTTGGACAATGCATTGTTAAGACCCGGGAGGTTTGACAGACAAATAGAGATAATGCTTCCGGACAAGAATGCAAGAAAAGATATTATAAAGCTTTATTTGGATAAAATAAATGCGGAAGATGTCAATATAGATGAAATTGCTGATTTGACGGTTTATTTCAGCGGTGCGATGATCGAAAATTTGATTAATGAAGCGGCACTGCTGGCAATAAGAGAAAATTCGGATAAAATAACCGAGGAGCATATCAAAAGAGCATATTTGGAAGTTTTGGCGGGAGTTGAAAAAAAGGATTGTGACAATGGAATGCAAAAAACAATTACTTCATATCATGAAGCGGGACATGCGTTTGTCTCAAGATGTTTGCTTCCTGACAATAAAATTATCCGTGTTTCCGTAATTCCCACAAGCAAGGGAGCGGGAGGATACACATTAAGCACTCCCGACTCTGAGGAAATTTTGACCAAAAGAAAAATCAAAAATCATTTATCTGTTCTGATGGCAGGAAGGGCAGCGGAAGAAGTATTCTTCGGAAGTGACAATATAACTGCCGGAGCGCAAAACGATATTGAAAAAGCTACTTCATTGGCTGTTGATTATATTTCGAGGTATGGAATGAACGATTCAACATTTATCAATTATCAGTTGCTGTCGGACATGCTTCGAATACCGTTGACATCGGTTGAAGAATCGGTAAAGATACTGACTTCCGGAATATATGGAGAAGTGGTTAAATTAATTGAGGACAACAAGGAAAAAGTTGAAAATACAGCCAAGCTTTTAATGGAAAAAGAAGTTATTTATCAAGATGATTTGGATAATTTACTATAAAAATAATATTGAATATTATATAAACCAGAGGTTAAAATACTATTATTAAAAAGTGATTATTAAAAATAAGTTGAAAATATGACGGATTTTTGGTATAATCTAATTAAATAAACTGCCTGCGGTGTACGGAAATCTTTTAATTCAACCGACATATTGTAAAAGGGAATTCAAGTTTGACTGCCTATGACAAGCCCGCTGTGACGGGACGCCAGAAACAGTTGACAGAAATCCCACCTGCTTAGGTGCGGGTATGAATTATAGGATTTGCGGCACTCGCGGGTATGACCTAACCCCATTTTTCAGGTGGGTTTCCTGAAAAATGGTTGGTAGGTCAACCGCAATGAGTTCCCAAAATATGCGACGTAAGGAGCAAATATTTTGGTGAACGAAACTGCGCTATGTATATCTCGCTGTAACTTCGGCGGGATTATTTTTTTTATACACAATTCAGAGTCTTTTTTCTGAAAAATGCAGTGGGATTTATTTTTTATACATTTTTCAGGAAAACAGGAAAATAACATTTGCGTTTATTGTGAAATACATATATAATATAATTAACTTAGGAATACATTCCCACGAAAAAAACAGGAGGAAAAAATGATAACAATAAAAGATGTTGCAAGGCTTGCGGAAGTATCAATTTCAACTGTATCAAGAGTAATAAACGACTCCAAGCCCGTAAGTCCAGAAGTAAGAAAACGAGTATTAAAGGTTATTGAAGAAACGGGATATAAACCAAATGATGTTGCAAGAAGCCTTGTAACAAGAAGATCTTATTTGATAGGAGTAATAGTAAACAACTTAGCTCAAAGTTATGTTGCCGATGTTGTAAGAGGAATTGAAGAAATAGGGAAAATGTACGGATATGACATTCTTCTTTGCAGCAGCTATTCGAGCAAGGAAACTCAGGAAAAATATTTGCAGCTGCTGGACAGGAAGCAAGCCGAAGGTTTATTTCTTGTAGGCACCAAATTTGATGAAGGAATAATTCAATTGGCAAAAAGTTTTAATAAACCCACCGTGTTTTTTACCCGAGATGTACATGAAAAGATGAATCATATAACTATTGACTGCAATTCCGCAATCTATGAAATTACAAAATATTTGATTGAAGAGGGTCATAAGGAAATTGCATATTTTTCCGACTATGAAGACAAAACTTCAGTCGAAAATGAAAAGATTGACGGATACTTAAAAGCAGTTGAAGACAATGAACTAAAATTTTCAAAAATTTATACTATCGGAGGATATAAGTACAACCATGCCTATGAATTCGGGAAAACTGTAATTGATGAGGCTAAAGAATTTACAGCTTGTGTTTGCAGCTCCGATGAAATAGCAATCGGAATATTGGATAGCTTTATCGACAACGGAATAAAGGTTCCCGATGATATTTCCGTTGTTGGATTTGGAAACATTCGCGAAGGAAAATTCGTGAGACCTGAGCTTACTACAATAGGAGAACCATATTATGATGTGGGAGCTGTAGGCATGAGAATGCTTATAAAGATGATAAAAGGCGATAAAACAAAACAAGGCCGTATGGAGCTTCCATTTACCATAGAAAAAAGAAAAAGCGTAAAAAAACTGATTTAGCATTTGCAAAGTTTGTTGAAATTAAACGATTAATTTAACAATTAACACGACAATTATTGATAAAAAAATCAGCATAATCCCCCTATAATAAAAGGACTATCTTTATTGCAGGGGGATTACAAATGAAAAAAAGATTTATTTTCACAATGATATTATTGCTTCTTTTTAGTTATAATTCAATCAGCGCCAATGAATACCATAAAGAAATAAACACTATTGAATGTTTGTTAAATGAAAGAATAAAGATAATAAACGGATTTTTGTACGGCTACAAAGATATGGACCGTCTGAAAGAGAAATTAAATAAAATTGAATCCGGCAATTTGCTGGAAAATGACTTGGATATCCTGTATAAGGTAATTGATTGTCCTACGGATTATGAATTGGCAATGAATGTGAAAGTACATAAAATTAACAGTATAGAAATGATCAGCGACGGATATTATGTTAATGCGGATTTGAATTGGCTTATGAGAGGCTATGACGGGGAATTCAATTTAATAAAAAATTACGATATCAAATGCATTGAGCAGGATGAACAAATTTATATAGCGAAATTAATGATATTAAACGACAATTAGGAGATTAAGATGGAAACTCTATTTTACAAAAAGCATTATATTTGGGAAAAGATTAATAAAGAAATGAAAGAAGAAGTTTTTAAGGTAGCCGGTGATTATAAAAAATTTATTGATGCTTCAAAAACCGAAAGACTTTCTGTTAATGAAATAATAAGACAGGCAAAGGAAGCAGGATTTAAAAACTTTAAGGACCAAGACAAAATAAAACACGGCGATAAATTGTACTATATAAATAAGGAAAAAGCTGCCGTCTTGGTTGTGGTGGGTAAGGATGATATTGAAAAAGGAATGAATATAGTCGGAAGTCACGTAGATTCCCCTCGTATAGATTTAAAACAGAATCCATTGTATGAAGATCATGGAATTACTCTTTTGAAAACTCATTATTACGGCGGTATCAGAAAATATCAGTGGGTGGCGATTCCTTTGGCTCTTTACGGAACAGTTGTTAAAGAAAATGGAGAGGTTATTGACATCGCAATCGGTGATGATGAAAATGATCCTGTTTTTTATATAACCGACTTACTTCCTCATTTAGCGAAGGACCAAAATGATAAAAAATTATCAGAAGCAATTGAAGGTGAAGGGCTTAATGTTATTATCGGAAGCCTCCCCGCAGAGGGCAAGGATGATGAAAAAAAATTCAAATTGAATGTGTTAAAAATACTAAATGAAAAATACGGCATGATTGAAGAAGATTTCTTGACTGCCGAATTGGAAATAGTGCCCGCCGGAAAAGCAAGGGATGTCGGTATTGACAGAGGAATGATAATGGCATACGGTCATGATGACAGAGTTTGCGCCTATACATCCTTAAGGGCTATATTGGAATTAGATTCTCCTCAAAAAACAGCGGTTGCATTGTTTGCCGACAAGGAGGAGGTTGGAAGCAACGGCAACACAGGCATGCACTCCATGTTTTTCAACAATATGATTGCCGAACTGATTGCAACTATAAATAATGGAAATTACAGTGAGCTGTTGTTAAAAAGGGCTTTGGAAAACAGCCATATGCTTTCGTCAGATGTGGCAGCGGGGGTTGACCCTACATATCCTCAGGTTACGGAAATTCAAAATGCCGCAATTATGGGCAAGGGAGTGTCACTTGTTAAATACACAGGCAGCAGAGGTAAGTCGGGAGCCAATGATGCAAATGCGGAATATATAGGAAAGCTTCGAAAGCTATTCAATGAAAATGATGTTGTTTGGCAGACGTCCGAATTAGGTAAGGTAGACCAGGGCGGCGGAGGAACAATTGCATACATTATGGCGAACTATAATATGGATGTAGTGGACTTGGGGGTTCCCGTATTGAGCATGCATGCACCGTACGAAATAGTTTCTAAGACGGATGTTTATATGACTTATAAGGCTTACAAAACATTTTACAATAATTTCTAAAAAATTTAAACATACTAAAAATCCTCAAAATTCAGAGGATTTTTTATATTTTGACGGTGTTAATTATTTAACATTTTATTAAATAGAATACCATTGGTTGACTTTTACAGTCTTCGAATATATAATTATGTTTATGTTTTTATAATTAATTAATTATGGAGGTTAGCAAATTGCAGAACGAGTTTATACTATCAAAAAAAAGTGAATTTGCCGAATTGAAAAATTATATAGATTCGGTAAAAAATTCACAAGGAGTAACTATGCAAATATTGCAAAAAGCTCAAGGTATATTTGGGTACTTACCCCTTGAAGTTCAACAGTTTATTTCTGATGAAACAAACATTCCATTAGCTGATATTTACGGCGTTGTGACATTTTATACACAATTCTCCACTGAAGAAAAAGGCAGACACAAAATCGGGGTATGCTTAGGAACTGCATGCTATGTAAAAGGTTCTCAGGAAATTATGGATAAACTTGCCGAAGAATTAAACGTAAAGGTAGGTAAAACTACGGAAGACAGGGTATTTACCCTTGAGGCAACCAGATGCTTAGGCTGCTGCGGATTGGCTCCGGTTATGATGATTGATGATGATGTTTACGGAAGAATGGAACCTAAAAAAATAAAAGAAATATTAGAAAAGTATAAATAGGAGGTGCAGCATGAAATCATTGGAAGAATTAAAAAGAATCAGAGAAGAAGCAATAAAAAATGTAGAAATGAGAAATACCGATAAAGATATAAGAGTTGTTGTAGGTATGGCTACCTGCGGAATATCGGCAGGCGCAAGACCGGTTCTTTCTACATTTGTTGAGGAAGTTGCTAAAAGAAATCTAAATAATGTGCAAGTTGTTCAAACAGGCTGCATCGGTATGTGCACATATGAACCGATTGTTGAAATATACACTCCCGGCAAGGAGAAGGTTACGTATATTCATGTTGATCCGGAAAAGGCTAAAAGAATTGTTGACGAGCATTTAGTGAACGGTATTGTTATAAACGAATATACAATTGGTACAGCTAAATAACATTAATGAAAGTGGAGGTAAAGTCATGGCGATTTTCAGATCTCATGTTTTAGTATGTGGGGGAACCGGATGCACTTCTTCTAAATCTCAATTAGTAAGAGCAAGATTTGAAGAAAAGATAAAAGAAGTTAAATTGGACAAAGAAGTTCAGGTTGTAGGGACAGGCTGCTTTGGTTTATGTGAAGAAGGTCCCATTGTCATAGTATATCCCGAAGGCTCGTTTTATTCAAGAATGACGGTTGACAGGGTAGACGAAATAGTTGAAGAACACCTGTTAAAAGGAAGAATAGTAGAAAAATATTTATTTAAAGAAAAAGCAAAAGTTGAACATGCGGAAGAGCATAAATCATTGATGGATGTTCAGTTTTACAGCAAGCAAAAAAGAGTTGCACTTCGAAATTGCGGTTTAATAAATCCTGAAAATATAAATGAATACATTGCAAGAGACGGATATATGGCTCTTGGGAAAGTATTGACGGAAATGACCCCGGAAGATGTAATTAAATTAATGAAAGATGCTAACCTAAGGGGAAGAGGCGGAGCAGGCTTCCCTACCGGAGTGAAATGGAGTTTTGCGGCACCGAATAAAGCTGATCAAAAATATATAATATGCAATGCCGACGAGGGAGACCCGGGCGCATTCATGGACAGAAGCGTTCTTGAAGGAGACCCGCATGCAATATTGGAAGCAATGGCTATAGCAGGCTATGCAATCGGAGCCACAAAAGGATTTATATATGTCAGAGCTGAATATCCAATTGCCGTTCACAGATTACACATTGCAATCGATCAGGCAAGAGAACTTGGACTTTTAGGCAAAAACATTTTTAATTCAGGCTTTGATTTTGATATAGAAACGAGACTTGGAGCAGGTGCCTTCGTATGCGGCGAAGAAACAGCACTTATGCAGTCAATTGAAGGAAACAGAGGAATGTCAAGAGTTAAGCCTCCTTTCCCGGCTAACAAAGGTCTTTGGGGAAAACCCACAGTAATAAACAATGTTGAAACATTGGCCAACGTTCCGCAAATTATAATAAACGGACCTGAATGGTTCAAAAGCTTCGGCACTGAAAAATCACCGGGAACAAAAGTATTTGCATTGGGCGGAAAAATAACAAATACAGGTCTTGTTGAAGTACCGATGGGAACAACATTAAGAGAAGTTATATACGACATAGGCGGCGGATGTCCTAACGGCAAAGCATTTAAAGCTGTTCAAACAGGCGGACCTTCCGGAGGATGTTTGACGTCTGAGCATCTTGACACACCGATTGATTATGAAAATCTTGCAAAGGTCGGCTCAATGATGGGCTCCGGCGGTATGATAGTAATGGATGAAGACAACTGTATGGTTGATATAGCAAGATTCTTCTTAGACTTTATAGTTGATGAATCCTGTGGCAAGTGTACACCTTGCAGAGTGGGAACAAAAAGAATGCTTAGCATCCTTGAAAGAATTGTTTCAGGCAACGGTACAATGGAAGATTTGGATGAACTTGAAAGTTTGGCAAACAGCGTTAAGGATTCGTCATTGTGCGGTCTCGGACAAACAGCTCCGAACCCTGTATTGGCAACACTAAGATATTTTAAGGATGAATATATCGCACATGTGGTAGATAAGAAATGTCCCGCAAAGCACTGTAAAGCTTTATTAACTTATGAAATTGACAAGGATAAATGCACAGGCTGTACTCTATGTGCAAGAAAGTGTCCTGTAAGCTGTATTTCAGGAACTGTTAAAAATCCTCATGAAATAAATCAAGAATTATGTATTAAATGCGGAAATTGTTACAGCGTATGCAGATTCGGCGCTGTTCAAAAAAACTAAGAAGGAGGATTAACCGTGGCCTTAGTAAAACTTAATATAAATGGAAAAGAAATTGCTGCTGAAGCTGGGAAGACAGTACTTGAAGCAGCTATAGAAAATGGTATTGAAATTCCACACCTGTGTTTTGATGAAAGATTGGAAGTATATGCAGGATGTGGGCTATGTATTGTTGAAATAGAGGGACAGCCTAAAATTGCAAGGGCATGTTCTACCCCCGTATCAAACGGATTGGTTGTAAGATCAAATACAAAAAAAGTAATAGAAGCAAGAAATTCAGCCCTTAATTTATTGGTTTCTCAGCATATTGGGGACTGTAAAGCTCCGTGTACATTAAATTGTCCTGCACAGACAGATGTACAAGGATATGTTGGTTTAGTTGCCAACAAACAGTACAGAGAGTCATTGAAATTAATAAAAGAAAAATTGCCGTTACCCGCATGTATAGGAAGAGTTTGCCCTCATCCTTGCGAAAAGGCATGCCGCAGACAAAATGTGGAAGAATCTGTATCAATAGCATGCATTAAGACATTTGCTGCTGATTATGATTTAAACTCAGGCAATCCTTATATTCCTGAACTGAAGCCCTCAACAGGAAAAAAGGTTGCTGTCGTAGGAGCAGGTCCAGCAGGACTGTCCGCAGCATATTATCTTTTGACGGACGGACATGAGGTGGATATATTTGAAGCAATGCCAAAACCGGGCGGAATGCTAAGATATGGTATACCCGAATATAGACTTCCGAAAAATGTAGTTGATGCTGAAGTAGCCATAATAGAAGAAATGGGTGCAAACATCCATTACGGCGTAAAAATAGGAGAAGATATGTCCCTTGAATATTTGCAGGAAAAATATGATGCGGTATTCCTTGGGATAGGAGCATGGAAGAGTTCGCCTATGAGATGCGAAGGAGAAAACACTCCGGGAGTATTAGGCGGAATCGACTTTTTAATAAAAGTGGCAGAAAACAAGCCTGTTAAGATAGGCAAGAGAGTAATAGTGGTAGGCGGCGGCAACACCGCAATGGACGTTGCAAGAACAAGCATACGCTTAGGAGCGGAAGAAGTAAGAGTTGTTTACAGAAGAAGCGAAGAGCAAATGCCTGCCGAAAAAATAGAAATAAAAGAAGCAAGGGAAGAAGGAGTAATATTCTCTTATCTTTATGCACCATCATTGGTTGAAAGTGACGGAGAAAAAGCTACCGGACTTAAATGTGAAAAGATGGTTCTTGGCGAAAAGGATGCATCAGGAAGACAAAGCCCCGTACCGACCGGCGAATTTGTAACATTTGAAGCAGATACAATTATTGCGGCAATCGGTCAGGAGGTTGACTGCGGCAAAATCAACGTAGGACAAGGAAGAAAGAAAAATATAGCAATCAATGACGGCACTTTTGAAACTAATATAAAAGGTGTGTTTGCGGGAGGAGATGCCGCAACCGGTCCTAAGATAGCAATAGATGCCATTGCACAGGGAGGACGTGCTGCAAAGGTTATAAACAGCTATCTTGAAGGTGAAATGATACCGTACAAGAACATTCCGTTAGTGTATACAGAAGTAACCGAAGAAGATTTCAAGGACAGAGAAAAAGAGCCGAGAGTTCCTCACAGAACTGTTGAAGCCGAAGCAAGAAAGCATAACTTCCAGCCCATACTTCCGACGATGACAGAGGAAGAAGCCGTAAGAGAAGGACAAAGATGTCTTGAATGCGGTTGCAAGGATTACTTTGAATGCCAGCTGGTTGATTATATTAAGAAATATGAGGTTGACACCGAAAAATACCATGCAACCAATGAAAAAAGATTCAAGGAAACAGACCATCCATTTATTTCACAGAATGCGGATAAATGCGTACTTTGCGGACTTTGCGTTCGTACATGCAACGAAGTTGTAGGTGCGTCGGCACTTGGATTTGTTGAAAGAGGAAATGCGACATTTGTAGCACCTGCGTACCAGCAGGAATTGAAAGCAACAAGCTGTATTTCCTGCGGTCAGTGTATTGATGTATGTCCGACGGGTGCTTGGCTTGACAGAAGAGAAAATATCAAGGAAATCCCTTTAAACTTAGAACAAACAAAATCAGTTTGCAGCTATTGTTCAGTTGGGTGTGAAATTGTATATGAGCACAAGGATGATGTGATTTATTTGGCATCAAGTCCTAAACACAAAGAAGTACCTGCCTGCGGCAAGGGTAAATTCGGTATAGAGCATATTAATAACAAAAACAGACTTCTTGAACCAAAGGTTAAAATTAAGGGAAGTTATGAAACCATAGCCCTAAACACCGCAATATTTGAAACAGCCAAACGCTTAAGAAGCATACAAAATATGTACGGTGATGACAAAATTGCATTTGTTGTTTCACCTAAATTAACCAATGAAGAATTTAAGCTTATCAAAGCTGTGGCAGATGAATTAAATACTAAATTCAAAGGTTCATTCACATTGGATGAAGAACCCGGCATAGAAGCCGTATTAGGCAGAAATGAATCAACTATTACTGCTGAAGAATTAGACAATGCTGATTTGATCATTTCGGCGGGACAATTGTACGAACATCATCCCGCAGCAGGAATGAAGCTTAGAAGACTTTCAAATACAAAGAAAATTATTTCCGCATCGACGATTGCAACAAAAATGAGTAATTTTGCGGCAAAAGCCGATGTAGACAACTATGAAGTATTCTTTACGCGTGTTTTGAAAGCATTGGTTGAAAACGGAACAATTAAGAAAGAGACAATAAGCAGCTGTCAAAACGGCGAAGAACTCATTAAATTATTGGATAAAATAGAAGTTCTGCCTGAAGCATTAGCAGTTGCGGAAGCATTCAAAAAAGCTAAAAAACCGATCATTGTAGCAGATGAAAACACAGTTCCGAAGGCAGCGTTAAAAGTATTGGCTGACATAACCGTATTAGCAGGAAACTTAAGCCGTCCGCACAGAGGCTTGATAGTTCTGAAAGCTAAGGCAAACAGCCAGGGAGCATGGAATATTGGTTTCAGAACCTCGGGAGAAGAAATTAAAAAAGCCCTGCTAAACAATGAGCTTAAAGGCTTAGTTGTAATAGGTGAAGATATAGCAGGAAATATTCCTGAGCTTAAGAAAGCAATCAGCAGCTTAAAATTCTTTGCGGCATTTGATATAATGGAAAATGAAACTACCGGGTTAGCCGAATATGTACTTCCTCTTTGCAGCTTAGCTGAAAGCAGCGGTACAATTGTAAGCGCAGACGGCACTGTAAGAAATGTGGTTCAGGCAATAAAACCATTAACAGGAATGTCAAACTTGCAGATGTTTAAAGAATTAGCTCAGCAGTTAAATGCAGTATACAAAGAAAATGCTGAAGATAAAGCGAAGGTTGAGCTTTATGTACCTGCCTTAAAGAGCATTGAAAAAGAATATGAAGTTTACGACACAGTAGAAAAAGCATTCTTGGCAAACTTAAAAGAAAACTGCGTAAAAGCGGTATAGCGCATAAAAACTAAAAGGAGATTCTGATTTTCAGAATCTCCTTTTTTGAATTTCGGGGACGGACCTTTGAGTGACAAAAAAGAGGAGGGGAGCCCGCCCGCTGGATAACCAAGTGACAGAAATGCAGATATAAACATCGATGAATATATCAATTAATAAATTGACAATTGTTAAATATTTGTATATAATATATTATTAAAGATACAATATAATTAAAGAGGTGAAGGTTATATGGCTAACGAAATTATGTCGGTTAAAAATATTATGGAGTCAATAGTTCCGATAACTCGCTTTAATCGTGGTGAAGCTAATAAAATATTTGAGGAAGTAAGTGAATATGGAGCGAAGGTTGTATTGAAAAACAATGTTCCGACTTGTGTCTTAATTAACCCTGAGCGATATGAGGAAATGGTTGAAGCATTAGAGGATTACGCTTTGTATTTTGAAGCTGAAAAAAGAATGAAATCATCTGAAAGTGAAGGATTTATTAGCTCGGAAAAGATCTATAAGGAACTTAATGTTAATGAAGAAAATATAAATGTTCTTGATGTGGAGATTGAGTAATGATATGGAAGACAGAGTATACAAAGGAAGCATTAAATGATTTAAAAGCTCTTGACAATACTCAACAAATACAAGTAATTAAGGCGATTAAAAAGGTATCGGAAAACCCTCTGCCAAAAACGGAAGGTGGATATGGTAAACCTTTAGGAAATCATATTTCCAGTAAATTAGCCGGTTACATGAAGATAAAGCTTGTAAGATTAGGGATAAGAATTGTGTATGCCATAATACGGAAGGATTATGTAATGAGAATTATTATTATATCAGTTCGTGATGAAGAATCAGTTTATAAGATTGCTGATAAACGAGTGAATGATTAA
>ENA-UOOR01002862-UOOR01002862.1-fermentation-metagenome-genome-assembly--contig:-NODE-2862-length-16400-cov-7.437626_pt1 | contig 16400 bp, 12 predicted proteins | sample MGYA00245780_ERZ724029 | MGnify/ENA primary metagenome ERZ724029 (study PRJEB28704, sample SAMN03018315) | fermentation metagenome | biome: anthropogenic terrestrial biome; feature: soil; material... | reverse complement strand
AATGAAAATATTTCGATGTTTTATGTAATAGTTTTAATATCTGTAACTACTTAGATAGACCCATTGATTAAAAAACCTATTGGGGGAGATAGAGGTGTATATATATAAAATAATAATTGAAAATTTCAGGAGTATTAAAAAACTAGAATGGAAACCAAATAAAAATGTTAATGTGATAATTGGGCCTAACGGTTGTGGAAAATCAACATTGGCAACTGCTTTAGATTATTTACTCAATCCGTATATTCAATGGTACAATAGAACATTATCTGACATTGACTATTATGATAGAAACACGTCAAACACTATTTTGATTGAAGTGTGGTTTAAAGATTTGGATGACTTTATTGAGGATGATGGAGAGTTATATTTTGAACATGTTGATGAAAATGATAATATTAGTGAAAATGGAAAAGAATTAGTTTTGATTACAAGGTTTAAGGCTGGACCTGATAAAAAGCCAATACATAGTATCTTTTCAAATGGAAAAGAGCATTCTTTCAAACAAGTACATAAAGGTATAATCAATTTTAAATACATAGAATCAGAGAGAGACCCGCTTAAGGAACTATCTTTTGTTAGAAATTCAGTATTATCAAAATTTATACATCATGATAACTTAAATGTCTTAATTCAAAGCATAATAGAAGAATTTAATAATACTACTACTGCTTGCTTAATGAAAGACCCAGATTTTAAGTTAGCATTAGAAAATTTAGGTAATAACTTCGCTAACTTTAATTTGATTTCAGATGATGAAGTGGCTATAAGTCTAGAAGCCACTGAATTAAGTGAAAGTAAAACATTGCAAGCCTTTAGTCTTGTTTTTAAAAATAAGAATACGGAAAAGTATATACCAATTAAATATCAATCAAAAGGTATAAAAAATTTAATGCTGCTAATTGCTTTAGGAGAAATGTTAAAGGAAACAGGAATATTATTTTTAGAAGAGCCAGAGCAAAACCTTGAACCATTTATGCAGCGGAAAATAATACAAAACATTACTGATACAATAAAAGGTCAAATTTTCTTAACGACTCATTCAATTGAAGTAGCAAAAATGCATGAGTTTGAAAACATCTTTTTGATGAGAGATGGTGAAATTAGACCTCTTCCTTCATTAGAGTATGTTGATAATAAATTTAAGAAAAAAATTGAACAGTATGCAAAAATAGATTTAATCTCAGGATTATTTTCTAAAGGTGTTCTATTAGTTGAAGGAGAAGCAGACTTATCTGGACTCTCTATATTTTCAAAAAAGTATAAGAAAGGCTTGGAATATAATGGAGTAGATTTGATAATGGGAGGAGGAAAAGATGAAATTTATAAATATGCGAAATTCTTTAGTGAATGTAATATTCCTTGTATATGCTTGGTTGATAACGATGCTGATATTGAACGTTTACTAAATAATTTTATGAAAAATCAGGTAAAATGCTTAATTCTGATTTTGCCCAAAGATTATGAAACAGCAATAATAAGTATGCAAGTTTTTCAGGATTGTTGGAAGGAACTATTTGAAGAAATACATGAATTCAAAAAATATAAAGATGATTATTTGAAACCGTTCAGACCAGGAAGTTCAAAAAGTTATATTCTTAAAGATAAATATAATAATAATTTACAAGAGATTGAGCAATCGAAAAGTTTAGAACAATTAATTAATTTGTTAAGTGATAATGAAATTAAAGAATTTCAAAGAGAGTTTTTACATATTAATCTTGCAGGTATACCTAATGCTAAATATGTTGCTTCATACTTGGTAAGTGAAGCAGAGGAAAAAGAAATTGAAGATTTTCTCGCTGTGGAATTTAAAAACATGTTTAATCTTATAGGTGTATATGTTGATAGCAATTTTGTTTGTGAAGATTCTAAAAGATGTGTAATTCATAAAGCAGTTAATCCTTTATTTTCATATGCTGATATTTGCGAAAAATGTGCGTATATTAGAAAAGGATATAATAATGTTCTAAATGTGCGAGGCGAATAAAATGATTAAACCTAATCCAGAACAAGAAAGTATTATTAATTATTTTACTCAAAATAATACCAATAAGAGAATATTACTGGTCGAAGCACCACCTGGTACTGGAAAAACTTTTACAGCAGTAGCAACAGCAATGAATTACGTACGTTTTAATATTAGGAATAATCCTCGTTACAGTAAAAAAGTTTTAATATTAACATTTTCAAAAAATGCAAGAGCACAAATAGAGAAACAGTTAGATATATTAAGTTCTGATGATATTAATTGGGGGAAATATATAGAGATAACAAATTTTCATTCATTTTTTCAGAAGTATGTATGGGCGTATAGTAAATATTTGGGGCTGAAAGAAAATTTAATTATTATGTCGCCTAAGCAAAGGAGAGAAATACTTCAGGGAAAATTTTCAACAATACCAGGGTATGACATAAATAATAAAGACCAATATGACTGGGCTGAGACTTTGCTTGAAGGGGATTTTACACCTTTAACTCGCTATGGAAATGTCAAAGCCTCTGTAAAAAAACTTATTCCTTATAAGGAAGATATCAAAAATATAATTAAAGAAGTTAATAAAGAAGGGTACATAGGTTTTTCAGATATAGCCTATTATATGATGGAATTATTAAATAAGTCGCAGACGTTATTAAGTGTAATTCAAAACAAATATAATCTTATTATACTAGATGAATACCAAGATTCATCAGATTTACAAGACAAAATAGTAAAAAAATTAATAGGTAAAAAAATAAAGCCATATTTTTTGCTGATTCTAAACAAATGATTTATGAGTGGAGAGGTGCATCTTCTGAAAGATTAAATAATTTACTAAATGATTATAAAGGCGAAATTGAACAAAAAGAACTCATTGAAGTAATGAGGTTTAAGAATCGAAATGATATAGAAAATATACTTAAGGACGCCAGAGAAGGAAAGCATAATATTAGCGATTATACTTCTTCTGAAAACATTAAGTATGTACAAGTCAAAGTAGAAGATAAAAATATGTTTATACCACAAATAAGAAATCATATGTATGCGGTTCTAAAATATAAGATATTAAATGAGTTACCTAAATATGAAGAAAGAAAAATTAAGTCTATAGGTATTTTATGTAGAGGCAATGAACTAGTAAGTTATATAAAAAAGGCATTTAGAGAAGAGTTCAAGATTTATTCTCAGACAATTTGTAACAATGAAGATGAACATAATATAATATGTGACTTAATTGAATTTATGAGGAAACAACATGCCAAAATAGAAAAAGACGAGTTGTGCAGAGAGGTATTCAAATATATTTTTGCTGTTATTTATGATAACAATATTGGTTCTATAAAGCGTAAAAATTTAGATATTATGTCATTTGAAAGTTTGGAGAAAGCACATTTGGATATTTTGAAAACTATTAGACATTGTATTGAAAAAGCATATGAAGATAATGACTATTATAAATGTCTGTATAATATTGTAAAATTAGTTAGTAATGCTAATTTCAAAATAAATCGTGATATGATGTTTATAGTAAGAAGAGTTTTAAGTCTTAGTAGTTATTCAGAAGATAAAGTAATGGATATCTTTTTACAATACCAATATCTTAAGGCATTTAAAGAACTAAAAGGAATATATGTCCTTAATGTGCATCAATCAAAAGGGAGAGAGTTCGATTATGTTTATTTGATAGACAGAGAAGCCATAAATAAAGAAGAAAATTTGCTTTATGTAGCGCTAAGTAGGGTAAAAGAGAAGTTAGTAGTATTTGATTGGGTCGTTTAGGTTTATTGTTTGAGTAAAGAAGGATAGGAAGTGAATTAATGTGGACATTATTTAATGATGGGTTAACAATCGGAACTTAAGGAAGTGAAGATGGAATCATTATAATAGATGAAGAACATAATTCTGGTGCACGGATAACCCTTGAGAAAGATGTTAGAAATAGTGTGTTATTTGCAATAACCTGTGGCGTATATGGATTATTTGTACATAATGTTTATTGTTCAGATTCTGAAGTAATAGCAAAATATGAAAGTATGAAATGCGATATAGATAAGTTATTGAAAGAATTAGGTAACGATAATATTTTAGGATTAATTGATGATTTCATAAATAAATATTGATTAAACATAAGATGTCCTTATGTGATTTAATTGTTTTTGTGTTATCGAATTATAAAAACTTGTTACCAGTATATAGCCCTCTTTATATTATATACAGTTCACAAATAGGAATTTTATAATACTAAGGAGGGCTCATTTTATGTTTCTAAAACCGGAAGAAATTTATACAAAATTCAATGAAGAAAATATTCAAGTTATAATTCCCAAAAAATTACTATTTACTTTATTACAGCAGGTAGATAGACTTCGTGAAATATTAGGTAATGAAGAAGAGATAGTCAATAACTTTGCAATATATGAATATATAGGCAATGCCGAGATGTTAATGGTTAAACTGTATATTCTTATAGCCGAACCTTACAATAAAAAAGAAGTTATTATTGAAACAAGTATTGCAGAATTCCTGGTCTTAAGGGATTTGGTGTTTTGCAATTATTTATTACCGCATCTGAGAGAAGAATTGCGGCCTTCCATCCGCAAGACATACAAGGATTTTTATGATTATATTGAGAGCATTTTAAAAATGTTAGAACGGGATGAAGAAAAGGCATACTGGGATTATATTAAGAATTACAGAATAAAAGGTTGCATTCTTCATTAGGTAATAGGTAAAAGGCATTAGCAGGAAATAAATTCTGCTGATGCTTTTTTCTTATAGGAAATTTTATTACTAAAAAGTCAACCTTTAAAATTCGTAAAAATTTTTTTTACATGCTGTATCTTTTTTTACACTTTTGGTGTATAATATAACAGGAGGTGTAAAAAATGAGTATGGAATTATTATTTGAAAATAGAAAACTAATTGGCAAAAATATATTGAGTATCATTAAAGACAACGGATATACGAAGTCTTCCTTCTCAAGACTTACCAATATTTCAAGACCTACTTTAGATAAATTAATCAAAGGAGAAGTCGACAGCCTTGCGACATTTAAAACTCATGTTCGAAAAATCTTGGAAACACAGGGCATGGATGGAGAACAATTACTTAACTATGTTCCAAAGTATAATACAAAAAAGGAACTTGTTTTTGCTCTGTCTGACAATGCTCCAGAGAATCATGTCCTGAAACCTAATGCTCAAGAGATGTTTGGTATTCTAGAAGATATAGTTCATATGTGCGAACTGTATTACAATTAAGAAGGTGCAGATTATGTCGGAATTAATAACGAGTAATAATCTTGAGCAGGTTATTGAAAAAAATAACCTGATTAAAGATGATATATTAAGATTAACAAATGATTTTACAGTCAGATTTAATAAGTCGAGGGTAACGGGACAGGATAAACTGTCTTTTTCGGTATTAAAAGAGAAGCATTTAATCCAGATTCCTATTGATGATGAGTATTGGGGCGGGGCTATTATTACAAAGGGAAGTATTAAAATACCAGTTATCAATACAGCACAGCCCCGTGTCTACCAATATTTTGTTGCATGGCATGAAATATATCATTTGTTCTATGACCTCAGTTTAATGGATGAGACCCATAATATTGCTGTTGATATGGATTTGAATGAGAGAAGAGCAGATTATTTTGCTGCAAAAATGATTTTTGGCAATGTGTACGACTACTACTATTCACTAGATGATGAAAATTTTATTGACAGAGTTATAAAATGCATGGATGTATATAAGGCACCATATAAGGCAGTACTGATAGAACTATTTGAAGAAGCCGTTACAAAATATAATGATTTGGATTTAAAAGAAAAAATTCTTGAGCATTTTGATAATAAACCTGATGACTTAGTGCAAAAATTTATAGATTTGGAATTGGATGCAGAGTTAGTAAAACCCTCATTTGTTGTAAGTTTGGGGGGGTTAGAGAAAAAGATACAAAATGCTATGAAAGAAAACCCAGATGTTTCCCATCATAAGGATAATTATCAGTTTCTACTCAAACTAAAGAGTAAAATTAAAAAAGGAGTGGAGGGGCTTGTCAAATGAAAGGAGAAGGCATAAATGATTTAAAAAAATACCTTTCCACGGGCAAGTCTCTCAAAGTTTGCATCTTAGATAACAACTCTGTTGAATTTTTGACTTGGGTACATGGGAGCATCAGCCCTGAAAAGATATTTAGCCAGTATGATATTATTTTTATTCCTCAATGGGTATGGGTTGAGGTCTGTGATAGTGATAATAGAAAAAGTTACATAAATGATTTAGAACATTACTTGAAGGTCCAAATTATAGATGAAGTTGATTATTTAATATTAGTGGATTACAAAGAAGTAGAATTATACTATCTGTTTTTGTATTGCTGCTACAATGTGAGCAGACTAATTAGTTTTATCAAGAAAAACATCTTAAAAAACAGACCTGTAGAAGACTTGGACCCCTATGAAGAATGGCTAAACATATTTTATGAAGAGGGTCTAGACCAGAGGAAACTTTCAAACGGCAGAATTCAAAGGAAAAATGCAGGAGAGATATCTATTTCTGTTCTAAGTTATATTCTTTCCTATTATTACAGTGAAAGTATTGATATTATTACTATCTTTAGCAGTGACAGAGATACATATGAATTTATTTCTAAGGCCAAGGAAATACTTTATGGAGATGAGCGATTTAAAAATAGAAATAATACTTCCATAACATTTAAGTCGAATGATTTTCTGATTTATGAATGGACAAGGCTTGGATATATAAATGAAAATAATATTGATGCCTTTGTGGACAGTTACAGGCAGACGAGAAGAATAAAATTTACGAGAAAAAAACAGGATAATTCAATTGAGGAGCAAGACAAATTAATAGATAATGCAGCATTTTTAGAAATGTTAAAGGACAGCACGATACATTTAATTTTTTGAATATACTGAACTATAGTAAAAAAGGTTTTAGTAGATTTTAAGCCTACCAAAACCTTTTTCTTATTTTTTAATATTTCTTATCCTTTTTAAAGTATGATTGGACTTTTATGGTAAAAGAAAGAAGCATAATAAGGAATATGCCTTGTAGGGAGCCTGCAATAAAGCGGATAAACATATTTTCTGCAATAATGGTAAATGGCAACAAAAACATGCTCATGAGTATTACCAATTTTATAGTCAAAAAAACACTATACCTCATAAAATGCCTCCTTATGTTGGTTGCACAGAATTTTATCCGACTACTGCATATTATTTCAAGTCAGATTTTACGTTTAAAATAAAGTCGGTCCATGATATAATGAGAATAGGTTTAAAGGAAATGGACTAAGTGCCATTGACACAGTCACCCTAGAGGTGTCCAACTGATGTCGATGGCATTTTTTATTTATTCAGAATAGGAGAATAAGGGATAAGAAGTAAAGATTCTGGGATTTTAACAAAGTTAATCAATTTTTTTAACTTATCCACCTTAACCTTTAACTCCTAAACTCTGGAGGTATCTGCATGGCTAAACGGAAAATAGATTGGGATGAAAATAAATTAAAAAAATGGATACAGGAAGGCAGAGGACAGGGGGAAGGCAAGGATTACAAGCCCTGGCTTACTGTACAGGACTTTCCCAGCAAAGGAAGGGTTACACGTGTATTTGGATGGAAAACAAAAAGAATTCATCATTTTTTTACGGATTCGGAAGCACGGTATTTTTATCTGTTGGAATGGGAGGATGATGTTTTAGATATCAGGGAACATTACCCCTTATTTGATTGTGAAGAAGTAATGCAAAACAAGGCTGGCTTAAATTTTAATTTATTTAAAGACAAAGATACAGGAACGCCATACATTTTATCTACATCATTTTTTATAACCTTGAAAAAACCAAACGATAAAATAGTATATGTTGCCAGAAGTCTTAAAGCAGACTATGAACTTGAGCGCAAAACAGCATTAGAAAGGTTGGAAATAGAGAGGAGATACTGGCAGAGCCAAAATATTGATTGGGGAATAGTAACACAAAAAGAGATTCCAGTGGTTAAGGCAAAGAACATCGAATGGATTCACTCATCCTTGTATCCTTCCGATGAAAGAGGACTTACAGATGAAGAGGTTGACTATTACTGTAATGCTTTTATTGACAAATTGGAAGGAAGTAATACATCGATTAGAAATTTCACTGTGCAGTTTGACAGGCTGTTTAATTTGGACACAGGTACAGGGATATACATATTTAAGCGCTTAATTGCCCTTAAAAAGATAATGGTGGACATGAATAAAAAAATCGACCTTAATAATTCGACCCGGAGTATAGAAATCATAAATCCCAGTTTAACAGAAAGGGTGAGAGTTCTATGATAGCGGTAAATACATTAATCAAATGGGAACATGATAATGATAAAGAAAACGTGGAAAGGATTTTATGGCTTGATAGGCAGCAAAACATTGCATATGTTATAAACATATATTCAAATGAAAGTCCTTTCCTAAGGTATATTTCTGATATTGAAGAGGGCATTAAGCAGGGGAATGCAAACATATTGGATAGCGACCCGTTTGTTAAGGTTATTGATGAAGGAGAATTATCAGAGAAATCAAAAGAAATACGTGATAAAGCATGGGAAGTAATTAAGGAACTGGTTGTGCTTGAACCTGTTATTTTTTATAAGAAAGAACGGAGAAAACTCGTATTAAAGGCATCGGCAATTTATAATTTGCATGCCAAAACTATTTCAAATTACCTAAAACGATTCTGGAAGAGAGGGAAAACAAAGAACGCCTTGCTTCCGGACTACTATTTATGCGGAGGCCCGGGAAAAGAAAGGCGGGCAGGAGACAAAAAGCGTGGGCGCAGAAGAAAAAATGCTGAACTGGTGGGTGAGGGAATCAATGTAGATGAAGAAATAAAAAGGATATTCAATGTCACTATCAATAAATACTATCATACAAGCGCCAAAAATTCTCTTAAACTTGCATATGAACTGATGAGAAAGGAATTCTTCAGTGATGAATTTAAGATAGAAAACGGAATAAGAGTTCCTGTAATAAAAACTATAGGTGAGGTTCCTACATATGCCCAATTCCGTTACTGGTATTATAAGAATATCAATTTCAAAAAGCAAATTTCATCCAGACAAAGCAGCAAAAAATATGAGCAGCAGTATAGACCCCTTTTAGGCAATACAACTTCCGAAGCAATTGCGCCAGGAAGTATCTATCAGATTGATGCAACTGTAGGCGACATTTACCTTGTGAGCCGGTATAACAGGAACTGGATAATTGGAAGACCGGTGATTTACGCAGTTTTAGATGTTTTCAGCAGAATGGTTGTTGGTATTTATGTTGGCTTAGAGGGTCCGAGTTGGATAGGGGCCATGATGGCTCTTGTAAATGCAGCGTCCGACAAAGTTGCCTTTTGCAAAGAGTATGGAATAGATATTGAAGAAAAGGACTGGCCTGTCCATCACTTGCCAGAGTCCATTTTGGCAGACAGAGGGGAACTTGAAGGAAAAAATGTTGAAAACCTTATTAATGCTCTGCATGTAAAGATACAGAATACTCCGCCATATCGGGCAGACTGGAAAGCAATTGTTGAACAGCATTTCAGAATTACTAATTTAAGGGTAAGACCGCTTTTGCCTGGTACTGTTGACCCTGATGTGAGAGAGCGTGGCGACAGGGATTACAGGTTGGATGCCAAATTGGATATATACCAGTTTACACAGATAATCATAAAATGTGCCTTGTACCATAATAACCAGTATCATCTTAAAAACTATGACAGGGAAGAGATGATGGTTGCTGATGAAGTAGAATGCATTCCACGGGAAATATGGAACTGGGGGATTGCGAACCGTGCGGGAAAATTGCGAAGTGTACCAGAGGATATCGTTAAACTAAATCTAATGCCTTCAGATGCGGCAACTGTAACAGCAAAGGGAATAAAATTCAAAGGATTGTATTATGCTTCACCAAAAACTCTCAAGGAGAGATGGTTTGAAAAGGCGCGAAATAAAGGAACATGGAAGATTGATGTTTCCTATGACCCCCGCAATATGAACTTTATTTATGTCAAAGAGCAAAATGGTATGGACTTCGAGAAATGTTTTCTTCTGGAACACCAGGATAGGTATCAAGATAAAAATCTTGAGGAAATTCAATACCTTCTTGAAGATGAGAAACTTAGAATAAAAATTGCAGAAGATAAGGAACTGCAGGCAAAGGTTGATTTAATTACTGAAATTGAAAGTATTGCAAAAGAGGCAGAAAAATCTTTTAAAGAAGAAAAATCAAATGAAAGCGATTCGAAACGTAAAAAAGGGATTAGAAACAACAGAAAATTAGAAAAGATGTTAAACAGGGAGAAAGAAGCCTTTGAACTGGATAAAAAAGAAACAGGAAGTAATGCAGAAGTTATACCGTTTAGCAGGGCAGAACAGGAGGAAGAGGTGGACGAGAATGATACGATAAGCCTTTTGATAAGAAAACAAAAGGAGGCTTTGAAGAAAATCCATGAATAAAGTAATAATACCTAACGGTGCTAATGCTGTAGTTGCAGAATACAAGGAACAGTTGATACCTGAATATAGCGGGAATCCATTTATTGAAGCACTACCACCGGTTTATTCTAAGGAAGAGGTAGTGGATAAACTATCTCTATATCCCCACTATAATCCAGAGGAAAGACGATTGGAAGGCCACTACCGTATTCATATGGTGCAGCGGTTGTTTCAGTGTTTTCAGCCGTTGAGTATTCATATTGACCTTGAAAGCAGGATAAGCAGAGTCATAAGGCAGGGATACCTGGCACGTAACCCATTTAAACCTTCCTATGCTGAAAGTCTACAAAACGGATATAAGGCAATACAAAGCATGAAATGGGAGTTAAGCAGTAACGCATCCTTCAGGACTACTGCATCGGGATTTACTATTATAGGTGTAAGTGGAATGGGTAAAACAACTGCTATCAACCGTGTATTATCTCTTTATCCCCAGATAATTGTACATTCAGAATATAATAATACCAATTTTAGTATGTACCAACTGGTTTGGCTTAAGTTGGACTGCCCTTTTGATGGTTCTTTGAAAGGCTTGTGTATTGAGTTCTTCCATAAGGTAGATGACCTGTTGGGTACAGACTATCATAAGAAATTCGGGGTAGGTAGGAATACAGTAGACACTATGCTCTCCGTTATGTCTCAGATAGCCAGAAATACAGCGTTAGGAGTATTAGTAATTGACGAGATTCAACATCTGAGCAGTGCAAAAAGCGGAGGGGATGAAAAGATGCTTAACTTTTTTGTCACCCTTGTAAATACTATCGGAGTGCCTACTGTACTTATTGGTACAACAAAAGCATTATCAGTTTTGCAATCTGAATTCCGTCAGGCAAGGCGTGGAAGCGGACAAGGGGATATGATTTGGGAGAGGTTGAGCAAAGATAAAAGTTGGGAACTGATTATCAATGCATTTTGGGACTATCAATGGACCAAAAAGGAAGTACCGCTAACACCTGAATTAAGTGATGTTCTCTATGAAGAGTCACAAGGCATTATAGACATTGCGGTAAAACTTTATGCGATGTCACAAATACGGGCTATTCTTTCAGGGAAAGAGGTTATCACAGCAAATCTGATTAGGCAGGTTGCAAAAGATAATTTAAAATTGGTTCGTCCTATGCTGGAAGCATTAAAATCAGGAAATATTAAAGAAATCGCAAAATATGAAGATATTTGCACTGTAGACATTGATTTTATGGGATTTGTGGACAAAAGCAAACAGTCAGTATATTGGGACATGAGGATGAAAATGCTTCAAAAGCAGCAAAAGAAAAAAGAAGAGGAAGTCAATCTTTCAAAGAAGGAACAGGCAATTCTTAAATTGCTGGACTTAAATATTGATGCCAAAAAGGCTCAAAAAGCAGTTGAGAAGGTACTTGATAATGAAGAAGGGCTTGAAGTTTCTGAGATTGTAATAAAGGCTGTACAGATGATAGCAACCAATGGTAAATCAAAACAAGAGGAAAAAAGTAAAGCAAAGAATATGGATGAAAATGATATAAGGTTTATTGTGGAAGAGGGCAGGAGAAATAAAAAATCAGCCTATGAATCATTAAAAGAAAAAGGGCTTATTAAGCAGGTAGAAAAAGACTTTTTCAAGGCGGTGTAGCGCATATGATGACGTTTTTTCCTGTGCCTTATGAGGATGAAGTATTATACAGCGTCCTTGCAAGATACCATGTGCGGAGTGGAAATATAAGTTATAAGGCGACAATAAGAGACCTATTTGGGTCAACTTTCGTAACAGCGGTGATGGACTTGCCTTCCAATATACATAACCTCGTCAATAATATGCCCCTTAATTCCAGGTATACTGAAGAATATCTTATTAAAAGGCATACACTTCTTCCATTCTATTCTGCTTTCTTACCTCCTGAGCGTGCAGAACAAGTTTTTCAATCAATGAAAGGGGAAAATGGAGGAAGCATATACAGCCGGACTGGAATTATGGCCAGTTCTATAGTATTAAACCAGTATTTTAAGTTTTGTCCTATCTGCGCTAAAGAAGATAAGTTTCAGTACGGAGAGTTATACTGGCATAGAGTTCATCAAATACCAGGGGTACTAGTATGCCTAAAACATTATGTTCCTTTATATAATAGCCTGGTACTGGTCAGGGGATATAACAAATACCAATATAAGGCTGCTAGCGAAGAGAACTGTGTAAAGCCAGATATTGATGTGATATACGCTGCTGATGTTTTTGAAAAACTGGTTAGGCTTGCAGAGGATGCTCAGATTTTACTTAACAGTGATTTTGAAAAGAGAAATATAGAATGGTATAAAGAGCAGTATCTTGCAAAGATGATAGAAATGGGATTTGCAACTTCAAACGGAAAAGTGCATCAAAAGGAGTTTATAAAAGAGTTTGTTAATTATTACGGTGAAGAATTTTTAGAAATTGTTCAGTCTAGGGTTGATGTCGATAACGATTCAAATTGGCTGATGGATATGTTAAGGAAGAAAAACAAGACTGCTCATCCTATCAGACATTTGCTTTTGTCCCGTTTTCTTGGAATTTCTCTTCCTGATTTATTTTATAAAAAGATGGAATATAAACCATTTGGGGATGGACCGTGGCCTTGTTTGAATGCAGCGGCAGACCATTATCTGAAACCAGTTGTTTTTGATTTAAAGGTCTCACACAGTACAGATTCAAAATGTCCTGTTGGGACTTTTTCCTGTGCTTGCGGTTTTGTTTATACCAGAAGTGGGCCAGATGAGTCTGAGGATGCAAGATATAGATTCGGAAGGATAAAAAAGTTTGGACAAGTATGGGAGGAGAAACTCAAAGAATTATTAGACCGAAAGTTGAGTTTAAGAGAAACAGCAAGGTTATTAGGGGTAGACCCTATTACAGTTAAGAAGTATGCTAAGAAACTTGGATTAACGACTTACTGGGGAAAGCGGAGTGAGGCTGATGTTGTATATGATAATGAAAAAAGCAGTTATTCTTCAAAGAACTTGGATGATAAGGATTACTACAGAAAAAGGTGGAATGAATTAAGAAAGCAATATCCAGAGATGGGAAAAACGCAATTACGGCAGGTTGATAAGGCTTTATTTGCCTGGCTTTATAGAAATGACAGGGAATGGCTAAACCAGAACTCACCTGATAAAAAAGTGTCTAATACTGTAAAAAGCAGAGTTGATTGGAATCAAAGAGATAATGAGATATTGTCTCAGATAAAAGGAGTAGTTGATAAGATGCTGAATTCGGACGAAAAACCTGAAAGAATTACTATTAGTCTAATTGGTAGTAAATTGAGCATAAGAGGTTTGCTTGAAAAGCATTTAGATAAACTTCCCAAGACAAAAGCATACCTGGATTCTGTTAAGGAGACCAATCATGACTTCAGGTTAAGGAGGATTCGCTGGGCAGTTAAGGAATTAGAGAAAGAAGGAGAGGAACTGCAAATGTGGAAGATAATCAGGAAGGCGGGGATTAGGGAGGAATATAAATTTGAATTAAGTAAAATATTTGTTGAGTAAATAGTTACAAAAGCGACAAACATGATTATATACTTTATAGATGTGCTAATATTTTAGTTGATAGAATTATAAAATCTTCAAGGAAAATAAGGGCTAATGTCGAAATATTAATTATAAAGATGTACAAGATAAAATGATAAACTTTCTTTGAAAAGAAGGTGATTTAAGAATGCATAACTATGAAAAACTATTAAATAAAATTAGAAATAATGAAGTAGTTCTTTGGGTTGGAGCAGGATTCTCAAAATACGCAGGAGTGCCGATGGGAGCAGAATTAGTACAAAAAATTAAATCAAGTGCGACACAAAGTGAAAAGGAACTACTAAGTCATTATAACACTTTACCAGAAGTAGCAGAAGAATTTGTCAAAATGCGTAATAATAAAAAAACAGAGTTATTTTCAATAATCAAAAATGCTTTGCAAGTAGACATTAATGTTTCAGATTTATATGTACATAATTCATTAAAAAACATACCCCAAATACAAACAATTATTACAACAAATTTTGATGATTTATTTGAAAGAGCATATGGAAATGATATAGAGGTAATTATTAGAGATGAGTCTATTGCTACAGCATTTTCATCGATTAATTCTGATAAAGTTAAGTTATTTAAAATACATTCTGATTTTACTAATCCAGATTTAATCATAATAACAAAATCGGATTATTTAAAGTTTTTTGATAGTGATATATTTAGGCCATTATGGACAGAGATAAAATCTATTATTGCAAAGAAATCGATTTTTTTTGTGGGATATTCTTTGGAAGACCCTAATATCCAATTTATTTTTGATAAGATAATTGATAAGTTGGGACAATTTGGTAATGAATGTTTTTTAGCAATACCACAATTACCTGAATATAAACAGGCTTATTTAGCAACAAAAAATATATCCTATATACCGATGTCTGCGGAAGAAATTATTCCTAAATTGGAAAAGGATATTAAAGACAAATTAATTGAAGATTGTAGTAAAGGTTTAGTACAATTTCAAAAAGTTAAAAAAGTTTTTGAAAAAGAAGGAGTAAAATTAGATTTCCAAATTTTCGGACAGTATCCATATTTATCTTCCATAGGTTTATTAAATGGTAATTCAGATAATGTTAATATGAACTTAAGCATTAGATTTGAAAGTAATAAAAAAGACGAAGAGTATATTGATATAATGAAAAAATTATATGAATTTTTGAATGGTAAAAGTTTTGAACCTATTACTATACCTGGTGAATTTATTAAAGAAATAGATAGTAAAATTAATGGCTATAGCATAAATTCGGTTCCACAATGTTTACAGATAACTAATAGTTTACATTTAATACCTCATCCAGAGGAAGAGTATGTAGGACACCTATATTTTCAAGACGTAGATGAACCTGAAAATGTCATATTTAAAAGATATGTTTCTAAGTTTTTAATACAAACTGAAATAAATCATAAAAGTTTTAGAATAATATTCAAGTTTTTACTAAAAAGTATAGACGAGCATCATTGCATAATTGAAGATAAAAAAATTAATATTCAATGGTTAAAACCATCAGATATATATGAAGGAAGTAAGGTTTCAAAGTTGCTTTTAAAGTGGTTTAATGGAGAAAAAGTATCACTATATAGAGCAGATGATTACAGTATTCATTTTGATTTGCCTGACATATCGATTGAAAAAGATAATTTGAAAGAATTTATTGAATCGTTTAAACTGCAAGAATTTGCTTACTCGAACCTCATAAAAATACAAAAATATTTTCATGTTAATTTTAACGTGCCAGATAAAATATCATATGATGATATCGATATAATTAATAGGCTAGGTAATATCATTCAAAACAATGGTAAATTGTATATTGAGGAATTGCCAGTTGAAGATGAAAAGATAATTGCTTTATATAATAAAGAAAATAGCGATGCATTTGAATTTGATATAGAAGGTGAAGAGGAAGAAACTATAGAACTCTTTGGAACTGAATTAACATTAGGTCGCCCACATATTCATTGTGATGACGCTTATATAGAGACTAAAAATATAGTGTTAGATGAAAAAGAAAAGAACTTCACAGTAATAAAAAGTAAATCAGGAAACCTATTTATTGAGTATAAACAAAATAAATAAATATTACTTAAACAGATAAGAAACTTTACATTTACTACGAAGAATTGATGAGGGCTTTATTTTGCATAGTGGACTTTCAAGTTACAGTTGTTTATATAGAATAACGGATATAAAATGCTTATTTCCTTATCCCAAGTCTTCTTGACCTTAACTATGTATAATTCAAATAAAGTTGACTCCATTAAAATAAAGTTCGCTCCATAAAAATAAAGTCCGTTCCAAAATCCCGTAGCAGATGCAGGAGAAATCTTCATTTGCTGCGGGGTTTG